>Ga0193956_1000813_pt1 | contig 13356 bp, 14 predicted proteins | sample BB_7_MG_FD_140358 | JGI IMG/M metagenome (GOLD analysis project Ga0193956, IMG submission 140358) | Microbial mat bacterial communities from the Broadkill River, Lewes, Delaware, United States - BB_7_MG | ecosystem: Environmental > Aquatic > Freshwater > River > Microbial mats | place: USA...
GTCTTTCTTGAACTTTTATTGCCCAAGAAGCAATATCATTAAATCCCATAATATTTGTCAAAATCTTCTTCGTGTAGTATGGATATGCTTTTATCAATTCAAATTCCACTGATGATAAAGACTCTTTTTTTTCTAAAATATCTTTACTAATCATTAGTTTCCCAATCTGACATAAACTAGCTGCAATTGTAAATGTATATGTATCTTTATGGTCAAAATTGTAAAATTCACTTATATTTTGTGAATATCCAATTAATTTTGAATTTGGATTTTGGATTTTTAAAAATATTGATGAGATATTCAGTAAATCTTCAAAATTTAATGGTGAACTAAAATCATGTAATGAACTATAAATGAACATCAAAATATCATTTTCATTTTCTAAATCCAAATAAAAACTAATAGAAGAAGAGATTACTTGGAAACTTTCAATTAACTCTTTTGAAAAATTGTTCTTATTTTTACAAACAAATTCTTCAATACTTATTTTGTTTTCAACATAATTTTTATCTGTTGAGAAACTTTTATCAATTTGACTTGAAAAAGAGACTAATTCTTTTATTGTTTCATTATTTAAAATTTCATCTTTTTTTATAAAAGGTAATTTATTTAAATCTTCATTATCTAATTCATAAGCCAAACACAATGAGCATAAGTCTGATAATAACTCAGGATTGAGATTGTATTTTGAAGCAATATTCAAAGCAATAAAAGCCACTCTTTTATGGTGATTTGAAGATACATTTATCTTCTCTTTTTGAAGAAAATCTAAAGCTAAACTTGTTGACAACAAAAAATTATTTAAATTGAACATTATTTGTTTTTTCTTATCCATATAATAAATCCTATCATTTAATTAAAATTATTACTTATATAAAAGTGATATTACAATATAATATTTAATTATATATTAAAAAGGAGAATTATGTTTAAAAAAGTTTTATTTTCACTGATTTTTACATCACTTTATACATTTGCATTTGATTATAATTTAAAGCCCACAAAAGTTTCAAATGACGTGTATTGTTTTTTTGGAAAAACTGACATGCCAAGAAAAGAAAATGGTGGATTTATGTCAAATAGTTGTTATATTAAAACAGATGATAGTTTTGTTTTAGTTGACACGGGAGCTAGTTATGAATTTGCAAGACAATCATATCAACAAATGAAAAAGATTGCAGATTTGCCAGTTAAAAATGTTTTAATAACTCATGGACATGATGATCACTGGTTAGGTAATAATTTTTATAAAGAAACATTTAATGCAAAATTATATGGCCCATCTTTAATTAATAAAGAATACAATGAGAACTCAAAAACTAGAATGCATCATGTTCTTTCAAAAGATGCAATAAAAGGAACAAAATTTGTCCCAATCGATGAAGATGTGAAAGAGGCTATAACATTAAATATTGGTTCTAAAAAAATCATGATTGTTCCTATTGGAGTTAAAGCTCATACATCTGATGACTTGTATGTTTATTTACCAGATGATAAAGTTTTATTTTCAGGTGATATGGTTATGAATGGAAGAGTAACATCAAATAGAGATGGTTCAGTAATTGGTGCTTTAAAAGCTTTAGAAATCATCAATAATCAAAAATGGGATGTGTTAGTTCCTGGACATGGAACAGATACTTCAAAAACAGCAACTAAAGAGTTTGTAGAGTATTTTACACTTTTAAAACAAAGAGTTTTAGAAGCTATTGAAAATGATACAATAGGAAGTGAAATTACAAAAGTTGTAACTATGCCTGAATTTAAAGATAAAGCTCTTTATGAAGAATTGAATAGTAAAAATGTATTTGATGCATATAGAGAATTGGAGTTTTACGAGGGAGATTAATAAAATAAAATCCTTAGAAAATCTAAGGATTTATTTTTTACTCTTCAGTAAGTTCTATCAAAGCTTTTACACTAGCATCTGTCATATCTAAATCCAAATGAACAGCATCTTTTGCTTCAACAAGTTTTACATCAAAACCTTTTTCTTTTGCTAAAGAATAAAACTCTTTTGTAACTTCTGGTTTTGAAATTTCATCTTTAGTTCCATAAACTAATACAAATTTTGTATCTTTTGAAACAGAATCTAATACATCAACAATTGAGACTAAACTTTTGTCATCACTTTTTTTATGAACATCATAATTTCCACCTGCACATAAAATATTGTTAACAAGTTCACTTCTAATACCAGTTAATGTAGCACCCATAGAACAACCAGCACTATGCCCTACATAAGTTACAGTTTTAGCTTCATATTTTTCTTTTAAAGCTGCTACTAAATCACCAAGAAAATTTATATAATCTTTATTTGCTGATAAATTATTTACACCTTCATGACTAAGTGCTGGAAATCTATTTGTTGAAGAATTAGAATATCCAGGAAGCGCAACTGCAATTGTACTTACATCTGTTTGAAAAGCTATACTTTCAGCAAATGGTCCATATCTTCCTAGAGTGTTAGTTCCCTCAGGCCAAGTTCCATGAACTATAATATTTAATTTATCTTCTGAGTCACCATCAAACTTTTTATATTCAATACACTCTCCACCAGCAAAAATAAAATTCTCACCTTTTGTAACACAATTTTCATTTGATACATTTGATGCAAAAAGTGATAAAGAAGAACCTAATAATAAACTAAATAATACTTTACTTTTGTTAAACATATAAAATCCTTTTATTTAAAATTAATACGCAGTAATACCAGTATAACCAGAAACTTGTCTTTCAATTACTTCTACAATTCCTGCTTGTGTAAAATCTATACCCTCAATAAAATCATCTTCTGTCCATTTCATAGTTTCCATTGTATTTCTACAACCTATAAATTCAACATCGTATTCCATAAGTGACTTGATTCTTGTAAGGGTTCTTTCATCATAATCTTTTTTTAAAACTTTTAAACCTTTTCCATAAGCAACGACCACTATCTTTAAACTCTCAGCTGGATACTCTTTTAATATATTATACATTGAACCAATTGTATGACTAACTGTTTCTAAATCTCCAACATATAGGGAATAAACAACTTTTCTTGGGTTTTCAAATGTTGGTTTTGGCTCTGCAAAATTTGAAGCTGCAAAACAATATATTGAAGCTAATAAAATTAATAATATTTTTTTCATTTTTTATCCTTTTATTTTAACTATTGAATCTTTTAAAATTATACCACCATTTAAAATCTTACAATATAAACCCCTATGATTTTTAAGTAAAAAAGGCAGTTCTTTTGAAAATACAGACAAATGGTTACAAACAGTACAAATTTGTGTAATTTGAACTTGAGTATCTCCTATATGAAAAATATCATCAACACTAAAATCATGTGGATCAAAATCTAAAAGAATATTCTCTCCTAAACTTCCAATTTTTAAATCAACATTATTTTCTCTTGCAATTTCATAAGATTTTATCCCTACAATCATTACTGTTTGATCTAATTTTTTCCCTGCAAACTTATCATTTTCTATCCCAAAATCTTTTATTAAATTTAATCTTTCAACCTTGGGTCTTGGCAATCCACTTGAATCTTTAGAGGCACTAAAAATCTCTATTACTTTTCCTATATTTTTCATACTATTTAAGATTTTCTTTCAATATTTCTAAAAAATCACTTTTTGTCCAAGAACCTGGATACTGTTTTATATATTTTCCATCTTTGTCTAAAATAAAAAATGTAGGTGTAATTTCTTTATAAACTTTTTTTAAATCAAACGGTAATTGCTCATTGTCAACATCAACTTTTACAAAGATATAATCTTCATTCATTTTACTTTTAACATCTTCTAGACTTAAAACTTCTTTATCCATTTTTTTGCAGAAATAACAAGTTTTAGATGTTGCATAAACCATTATGATTTTATCTTCTAATTTTGCTTTTTTAGTAATCGCTTTTTCATCAAAATCACTTGCTAATATTTTTTCTTCTTTTATTTTTTCTCTATTATCTTTATATTCCATAAAATAGTATGATAAGTTTACATATTCTTCATCACTTAACTGCCCCTTCATACTAGGCTTTGTTTCATAAAATTTTAAAATATGTTCATCACATATACTTTTATATCTTTCTGGTTCATCTAGATATGATTTTAAAAACTCTTCAATCTCAATTTGTCTCATTTCTAGATCATTTGGATCTCCAATTTTTTTTGGACTATCCATAATTGCATAAGCGAGCATATTTTCTGTTGGAGCTTTTAGATTTAAAAGTTTATTTTTTTTCTCAAAAAAGTTCTCTTTTAAAATATTTATTTCTATAAATCCACCATGACAAGAAGAACATTTTTTTTCAAAAACTGCTTTTCCTTCTTCATAATTAGCACTTAAATTAACTAATAAAAAAATACAACCTATTAGAACTCTTATCAAAGTAAAATCCTTTTTTCAACTTAATAAATATTTATAATTAAAAATTTACTAAATGGAAAAAGTATAAAGAAAATTCTTTATACTTAAACTCAGGAATTAGATAATTCCTGGGTTTCCTTTTACTCCAACAATATCAGGAGTATCAATAGTTACTTTAGAAATATGTTTCATATTTTTTAAGTAAGTTTCTACAGTTTCCCATACTGGTTCACCATCAGATTTAGCTCCAACAGTTGACCAACCTGCAACTTTATATTCTTTACTAGCATCAATTTTTTTACCACTTCTAGTAAGTGTTATTTCAGAAATTCTACTTCCCATTTTTGCTTTTGGATCAATTTTATATGAAATACCACCTGTTCTAACCATATCTCCACCTTGTTGATAGAATGGATCTTCGTTAAATAAGTTATCAGCAACATCTTCTAAAATAGCTTTAATATCACTACCTTTGATATTTCTTGCATAAGTTTCAGGATATGTCATAGCTGTTTGAGTCATTAAATCATCAAATGTAACTGCTTGACCTGGCATTACTGATGTTCCCCATCTAAATCCAGGAGATAATGAAATTTCAGCTTCTTTTACTTCTAAAAGTGCATCACAAATAATTTGATCCCAAGAACCATTAAAGTTCCCTCTTCTGTAAAGTGTAGTATCAGTTGTTGCAATTTCTCTTGTTAATTCTTTTAAGAAAGGTAATCTTACATCTTCAATGTATTTTTTCATCTCTTTATCTTCAGGAATTAAATCTGAAAAAATTGGAAGAAGTGTAAATTTAAAGTCTTTGATTTTTCCATTTTGAATATCTAAATCAAGTACATTCAAGAACTTACCATTACTTCCTGCATTACATACATAAGTAACGCCTTCCCCATTTTTAACTGGAACTGCTTCTGGAACACCATCATGAGTGTGTCCACCCATAATAAAGTCAATACCAGTACAAACTTCAGCCATTTTTTTATCTGTATCAAAACCATTATGAGAAAGTACGATTATAGCATCAGGTTTTTCTTCTTCTTTAATCATATCAACCATTTCTTGCATTGAATCTTCTTTAATACCAAAAGTCCAATCAGGAATAAATCTTTGTGGATTTGCAATAGTTGTATAAGGGAAAGCTTGACCAATAATAGCAACTCTTGCATTACCCATTTTTTTAATAGTATATGGTTTAAATGCATGACCTGTATCTTCATCATAAGCTTCTACACCATTAAATAAAGCATCTTCTTTAACTTTAACATTTTGTGCTAAGAATTCTGCATCAAGTAATTTTACATTTTCTAAAACTTCTTCAGCTTTATATGTGAATTCCCAATGGCCAACAGCAACATCAACACCTAATTTATTCATAGCACCAACCATATCTTTACCTCTAGTGTAAAGTGCAGTTGCACTACCTTGCCAAGTATCTCCACCATCTAAAAGTAAAGTTTTTTCTTTTCCAAAACTATCTCTTAAATGATCAACAACAGTTTTAATTTGAGCAAATCCACCAACTCTGCCCATTGCTTTTGCATGTTCTTCAAAATTTACACATGAATATGCATACTCAAGTCTTTTATTACCTTTAATTCCATAATAATCTAGTAATTTTTCACCTACAATGTGTGGTGGTTTACCAAAATTACTAAAGAAACCAAGATTAACACTTGGCTCTCTAAAATATACTGGTAAAAGTTGCGCATGAGAATCTGTCATATGAAGAAGTCTTGCATTACCAAATGGCTTTAATTTATAATAATCTTCTAACTTATTAGTTGTATCTGTCATTCTTGTGTGAGAGTTTGCAAATACAGGAGCAGCACCAAGTACTGCCATCATATAAACAAATTCTCTTCTACTTAATTTACTCATTTGTAATTATCCTTATTTATTTAGCTGCATCACCAACAACTGTAAATCCTAATGAAGTCCAAGCTTGCATACCACCTCTGTAGTATTTAATCTTCTCAGCAGGATATCCAACTTTTAATAGTGCAAATTTTGCATTTTTAACCATACCTGGAGTTTGTCCACACCAGTAACCATTACAATATAATGCTAAAGTTTTAGCATTTGTAAAATCTAACGTACCATCTTCTTTAACTGCTACCCCCATATAATCTTCCATCATATCAATGGCATCATCTTTATTTTCAAAATTTGTAAAAGGAACATTTTCAGCACCTGGAATTCTTAACCTTGCAAACCATCCTGGCTTTCTAGAATCTATAATTGCAATTGATTTATCAGTTTGAGCTTTTTTCATATAATCAATAAACTCTAATTCACCTAAAGTTTCAACACCTGGAGCAATAATCATTGGTTGAGGAGCACCTCTATCAGTAGTTACATATAAATCTGTTATCTTATTACCAGCTTTTTGATTTCTCATAATTGTAAATGATTGTCCATTTAAATTCATATCAATTGACTTAACACCTTTTGATATTGGAACAAATTTAGATGTATCTTCAGCCGCGAAAGATGAAGATGAGCATAAACCAACTACAAGTGAAGACATAAGTATTTTTTTAAAGTTTTTCATTATTATTCCTTTTGATTTTGTATAAAAAAAGCCAAGATACAATTCTTGACTTTTTAATGCTTGATTTAGACTGTGAAGAGATGATTAATATTTATAACCATCACCAGGAATTGCTAATCTCCAAGTAGATTTTGCTTCTTCTGCTTGTGTTAAAGCAGAAATTGCAAAAGAACAAGCTCTCCAAGCTGCATAATCTGTAGCTAATTTTGTTTTAGATGGTTTACCTTTAAAAGTTTTAGGGTTAACTTCTTTTGCACCAGTTTTTAGTGCTTCTTCAACAGATTCTATTAATCCGCTGTTGTTAACTTCTAATCTTCTAAACTCTAAACCTTTTTTCTTAGCTTCTGCATTGTATTTTTTAGCTGTTGCTAATACTTTTTCAATACCATTAGCTTTTAAATCACACTCTTTTTTTACATCAAGAGTAGAAGCATGAAGTAATCCAGAAGTTAATAAAGCAATAGATGCAATTTTTAATGTTAATTTTTTCATAATATTCACCTCTTATTATTTTCTAATATCTGGACCATCTACAGCCATATCGTTTGAAATATATGACATATAGTATAGTAACTCTTTCATTTCCGCACTTGTATCTTTTGGTGGAACTTGTCCTTGATCTTTAACACATCCTGAAAGTCTTCTCTCAACTGTACCTAAATTACCCCATTTTAATCTATAAACAGGCCAATGTGTAACAGAACCTAACATCGGAGAAAGTTTTTCATTTCTAACTCTTTGACCTGCACCTTGAACGTGACAAGTTGCACAAGAAAGTTTTAAATAACCTCTTTGAGAATAATAGTACTCTTTTCCTCTTTCATAAGCTTCTGCTGCTGCTTTACTTTGAATTTTAATGTCAACTTTTTTCCCAGCTTCTTGAGTCTGTAATGCCATATATGCTTGTAAACTAGCCATATCACCTTTTTTTGTATTCCAAGCTTTTTCACCATTTGATGTAATACATTCATTAATAGCTTGAGTTAAACTAATTAATTCATTTCTTTTTTCATCAAAATATGGATAAATATTTGTAATAGCTGGATCAGGGAAACAAGTTGCTATAGATTTACCATTTGCAAATGGTTTTTTATATAAAACTTCACCAGCATCAATATCATCTTCATATGGTGGCATCTCTTTTATTGCTTCATATTGTTCTCTTGCATCTTTAGCATAAGAATAACTTCCTATACCAAAATCATCATGCTTAAGACCTTTTGAATATTCATTTTTTAACTCATCTTCTGATGAATATGGGAAAAATGTATTTTTATTTTTTTCTGGATCTTGAAATTTAGCTTCAAAATATTTAATCATTTCTGCTTTGTCTTTTTCAGCTTGAGCATTAAAACTTGCTGCATTTAAAGCGCACGTAGTTAATGCTATTAAAGCTGTAGACTTTATAATTCTTGATAACATAGCTTCTCTCCTTTAGTTTTTTATCAATTAAAAATACAATTACTTAATTTTTGCAGTTTCTACTTCTGTAGCACCTTTTAAGTCTTTCCAAGTAATTTTAATTTCATCACCTTTTGCTGCACCTTTAAATGAAAATTTCATATAAGGATCTTTTGATAAAAATTGAGAAGTTGATACTTCATATACAACTTTACCATTTACTTCTGCCATAAAATGAGTAATAAAATTAGCTTCTTTATTAGCTCTTTTTGCTTCTTGATAACTTAACATTGGGTGATTAGCCAATGCTTTAACTTCAGTAATATCTTTTTTTACTTTTGCTTTAATTCTTGTTGCCATTTTTTAATTCCTTTTTATTTCTTTTTTAGTTTTTAAATATTAGTGTTAGTTGAAACAAATCAACCACCACATCCACCAATAGTTACTTTTACTAATTTAGAAACTGAATATAATTTTCCATCAGCTTCAGCTATAACAGTTACAGTTCCAGTTTTTGCTAATTTAATTCTAATAGCATAATCAATTACAGCATTATCATGAATTGTAAATACAGCAACTGTACTTTCTGGATTTGCATCTTGGAATACTGCTACTTTTGTAGCTTTTAAATCAGTTTCAAAAGATACAGGAATAACTGCACCATTTTCAGCGATATCAGGAGCATTTAATTTAATACTTCCTTCAGTTGTAGCTGTTTTTCCAAATACTTCTTTTACAGCGTCATCAACTTTTGTTGCAGTCCATGCTTTTGGCATAGTTTCTCTAAAATCAATTGCACTTAATTTACCAGGAATTGCAGCAACCGCGATAGCTCCTAAACCTAATCCTAAAAAATTTCTTCTATTTATCATTTTAATGTCCTTCTTTTATTAATTTATTGTTTTTAAATAAGCAACTAATGCTTTAATTTCACCATCACTTAACCAACCATTTTTACCAAATGCAGGCATTGCTGAAATTGGATTCGTTGTATAAGGATTATAAATTTTTTCATATAATGCTTCATCTGGCCAAGCAGATAGATATTGAAGTTTTGGTCCCATACTTCCTGGTCCATCAATATCTTTTCCATTTACAGCATGACAAGCTAAACAGTTACCTAAGTTTTTACTATTAAAAATTTTTTCACCTTTTGCTACTAAATCAGCATCCGCTGCAAAACCACTAATTGCAATCATTCCACTAATTGCACTTGCAGTTAGTAAATTTTTAATTAAATTCATTGCTCTCTCCTTTATTTGCTAGAATTAATCATATAATCGATTATTTCTTTCATTTGATCATCTGATAAATCAGTACCACCCCTTGGAGGCATTGCATTTATCCCATTAATCGCATTTGCATAAACTTGTTCAACACCTTTTGCTGTAACGGCTGCCCAAGCTTCTTTATTTCCTAAAACTGGTGCACCAATAGCATCATTTCCATGACAAGCTGCGCAACTCTCATTATATAATTTTTCACCTAAACTTACATCACCTTTAGCTTCAACCTTAGGTAAATCTCTAAGTGTTGATACAGGTTGTTGGATGTCAACTGATAAATCATTTTTGATTTTAAGTAACATATCATCAACTGGAACTTTAATACAATCTTTCATACATCTTGTACCTGTTCCATAAATTTTTGGATCAGATAATAATTTTGTCATATTTTTAACGCCATCCTGAGGATTTTTTGTATCAACTTCTGGATAGAAGCCATCTGCATTTGGCATTTTTATTTTCATCATTTTTTCTTTGTCTAAAACAAACTCATCATCTATTTCTTCACCTTCATATTTAACACCATTTACAGATAATAAATAAGCAGTGATTGCATAAGTTTCACTATTTGTTAAACTTTTTGGATGTGGGAAAGGCATAGAGTCTTGAACATACCAATATAATGTACTTGCAAATGGCCAATAAGAACCAATTGTTCTAATTGGAGGTTCAGGATTTGGATGTTCATCAGCTGGATTTAATCTTTGATTTTTTAACGATTCTACTGAACCTCCAGATAACATAGGATATCCCTTTCCACCAGAACCAAACTCACCATGACACATAGCACATTGTGCATCATAAAGTTCTCCACCCCATTCAACTGAACCTTCAGCTTTTTTAGGTTTTCCATCTTCTAAAACTACTTTTCCTCTTTCCATATCATATTCAGGAAGTCCAGTACCATCAGGTCTTACATCTACATCCCAAGCAGCAATTTCATTTTTAGTTGCAAGTCTTCCTGCATTGTAATTTTTTTTATCTTGTGTATTAACATGATAAGGACCATATTTTCCATCTTTAGTAGGATATTTAACTGCCCCATCAACTGATACACCATTCCCTGCATATAAAGATGTTGATAATAAAGCTGAAATACTTAATGCTAGAACAGAAGAATTAAGCTTTTTTATGTTTTCTAATTTGAACATTGTTACATTCTCCTTTCTTATTAATTTCCCAAGTTACAATTGCATTTCTATGATATACAGCTTCAACACCTACTGCTGATGTTTCTTGATCAATAGTTGGTTGGATATTTCCAAAGTCATCATAAGATCTACTTGAAAGTAATAGAGGTTTTCCATCCCATTTAATTATGTAAGAGAATCTAGTCCAAGATTTTGGAAGAACTAAACCTTTAAGATTTGCTTCAACCCAGTTATCTCCACCATCAAATGAAATATCAACACCTTTAATAGTTCCATGACCTGACCAAGCAAGACCTTCAATTTCTACTTTATCACCTTTTTTTAGATGAGTCCATGGTTTTTCAGGACAAGGAGATGTGATTACAGAGTTAACTTCATTTACCCAAAAATATCTAATTGCTTTGCCTGATTTTTGTAACATTGTATATTTAGAAGTTTCTTCTTTTGAATGCCAAGGTTTATCAGATAATTCTAATCTTTTTAACCATTTAGTATTTAAGTTACCTTCCCAACCTGGAACAATTAATCTTACAGGATATCCTTGTTCTGGTCTTAAAGCTTCACCATTTTGACCCCATACAACCATAACATCATCTAGAGCTTTTTCAACAGGGATACTTCTTGGATTTGAAGCATTATCACTACCTTCTGCTAACATCCAAACAGCATCTTTTTCTAAACCAATATCATCTAGTATAGTTTTTAACATTACTCCAGTCCATTGAGCAGCACTCATAAGACCTTTCATAAACTGTAAATTATTAAATTGTGGACCTCTCCATTCAGGAGCTCCATTTGCAGGACATTCAATAAAATAGATTCTTGATTCACTAGGATATTTTTTTAAATCATCTAATGTTAAAACAATCTCTTTTTTAACTTTTCCATGAATCATTAATCTCCACTCATTTGGATCAACATGAGCTGTTCCACCATGATCTCTTGTAAAGAATAACCCATTTGGAGTTACTATTCCTTCTGATTCATGAATAGGACACATAGATACAGAAGCATAAGGATCTCCAGAAGAGAATATTTCATGAGTTCTTCTTATATTGTTATGTTCATATGCAGAAGGAATTCCATATAAATTTTTGTCTACTGGATCACCTAGCTTTTGTCCCCATGGCGCTTCATTCATTATCGCAGCTTCGTCAGCTTTCACTGAAACTGGCGATAATACACTCGCAGCACTTAGGGCACCAGCAGAGTAAACAGCAGTCTTCTTAAAAAACTCTCTTCTTGAAGATAGTTCTAAAGAAGTACTATCATTTGACTCTCTTTTGAAAATATTTAATTTTTTCAAGTTGAGTACCTCCTAAAGTTATTTGATATTATTTTTTTTATTTTCATCAACGTATATTATATGTACTATAATATAAAACAAAACTTAATGTATTAATTTTTCTTATACAAATGTGAAATTATTTATATAATAGTAGCAATAGAATAGCACCTATAATTGCCCCTTATCTAACGTATATCAGGAAATTATAATAAGTAAAAAAGATGAATAATAATTCAGAAATAAGTGAGTTTATTGCAGTAAATTTTTTATTTTAAATTATAACTTTTAAAGTTTTAAATCTTCTTAAAAAATTATTTTTAAAATACATAATTTAAATTTTTTAGAGCAAGAGCCTATATCGCTATATTTAGGCTATATTTCTAAGATTCTAATAGGTTTTGAGAATAATTATTAGTTTAGTTTTTTTGTGGATTACGCAGGGATAAAAACTAGGAAAAGAAAGGGTTTTATATTTCCGCTTCTTTTTCTTTTGATACAAGACCAGCTTCATGCAAAAAAGGGCTTGCAACAAATGTCATTTTTTTAATTTTATCATATTTCGCAAAACTTAGATAAAGTATATCTTTAGCTCGGGTAACAGCAACATAAAAAAGACGTCTTTCTTCTTCTAGACTTCCACCCTTACTCATGAGTTTTCTATTTGGGAATCTTCCATCCATAAGATCAATTACATATACTTCTTTAAACTCTAAACCCTTACTAGCATGAATTGATAAAAGATTCACGCCATCTCCTTCACTCATCTCACTACCACCTAAAATCATAGAGTTTATAAATTTTGATAAATCATTGAAATTTCTTGATAGATTTTTTAAAAGCATAACTTTTCTATTTATTTTTGCTAGCGATTTTGTTTTTTGTGATGGATTTATTGTTCCATCTTTTTGCGTTGCTCTTTTCGTAGATAAAAAATCTTTTAGTTTTGAGTATGCCATAGATGAAGAAATACTTGAAACTAAGCTTTCTGGATTTTTTGTTCTTCTTAAATGCTTCATTAATAAATAAAAATCGTATAAATACTTTCCACCATCAACATTTAATTTTGGATGTTTTAAAATAGGATTTCCTAAAAAAGCCTCTTCAAAATTACAATCTTTAAATTTAGAAATAGAACCCAGTTCTAAAAAGTCATCAAAAAGTCCCAATTGTACATTTTTTACTTTTCCTGTATCATAAGGGTTATTGATATCATCCCTTGGATGAAATAATCCTTTTAACAAATCTCCATCTCCAAGTTTTATTAAAGCATCAAAAATATCTTTAGCAATTGCTTTTCCAATACCCTTCCCATGTTCA
>Ga0193956_1000816_pt1 | contig 13346 bp, 10 predicted proteins | sample BB_7_MG_FD_140358 | JGI IMG/M metagenome (GOLD analysis project Ga0193956, IMG submission 140358) | Microbial mat bacterial communities from the Broadkill River, Lewes, Delaware, United States - BB_7_MG | ecosystem: Environmental > Aquatic > Freshwater > River > Microbial mats | place: USA...
ATTGATGCGCATCCAGAATTGACAAATAAAGGTGCTTGGCGAAAAGTGAAAGAGGATAAAAAACCTTGGGAAGATTTTGAAATTACTTCTAAAAATGGTGAAGGAGAGGTTTATGGTGGTTTTTATACAAAAGATGAAATTAAAGAGTTGGTTGCTTATGCAACAGAAAGGTATATAGATGTGATTCCAGAAATTGAAATGCCCGGACATTCTGAAGCTGCTTTACAATGTTACCCAGAGTTTACGTGTGTTGGAGCTGAAAATTCAGGTGTTTATTGCGCTGGAAACGATAGCTCTTTCGAGTTTTTACAAAATATTATTGCTGAAGTAGTGGAGTTGTTTCCTTATAAATATATTCATATTGGAGGAGATGAAGTTGGTAAAGAAGCTTGGTTACAATGCAAAAAATGCCAAAAAAGAATGCAAACTGAAGACTTAAAAACTGCCGAAGAGTTACAAAGTTATTTTGTAAAACGTATGGAGGTTTTTATAGATTCTAAAGGTAAAAAACTAATTGGCTGGGATGAGATTTTAGAAGGCGGCCTACCAGAAAGAGCAACTGTAATGTCTTGGAGAGGTGTAGAAGGAGGAATTGAAGCTGCAAATGCGGGTCATGATGTTGTTATGTCTCCTGGATCACCTTGTTATTTTGATCATAGTCAGGGGAAAAGTGAGTTTGAACCACCATCGTGGGGAGGATATAATAATTTGTTAAGTGTGTACGATTTTAATCCTGTTCCTGAAGAAATTTCAGAAGATAAAAAGCATCATATTTTAGGTGGACAAGCAAATTTATGGACAGAACAAATTAAAACTCTACAACATATTGAATATATGTTATTACCTCGTTTATCGGCAATTTCAGAAGCATTATGGACACGTACTGAACAAAAAAATAAGGAGTATTTTATAGATAAATTAGACTTTCATTTTGATAGGTTAACAGCGCAAGGATATAATTACGCTGCAAGTGCGTTGACTCCAGATTACAATGTAGTTTATAATAAGGAAACAAAAGAGTTTAACCTTTCATTAAAAAATGAAATAGACAGATATGATATTAGATATACCTTAGACGGTTCAACACCAACAATAAATTCAACGTTATATACAACTGCTATTTATTATACAATACCTATTAATTTGAATGCGCGTTGTTTTAGAAACGAAAAACCTGTTGGTTATCCATTAAAAAAGATGTTTTCTACAAGTTTTAGTGACCAATGTAAAGTAATTTATAAAAATGCGTATAATGAAGGCTATAGTGGCGGTGGCGAAAAAGCGCTGTTTAACAGTAAATTTGCAGCCTCTCGTGGAGATGATACAAATTGGCAAGGATTTGAACAAAAAGATTTTGATGTTATTATAGACCTCGGAAGTGTAAGTGAACTGACGTATATTTCGTTAAATTTCTTTCAACATATTGCGGCAACATCTGTTATGTTACCTACAGAAGTAATTGTTGAAATTTCTAAAGATGGTAAAAATTATAAAACTGTTTTAAATGAAACTCTAGAAACTACTAAAAAAAGAGATCCAATTATTAAAAAAATTGAAGTGGAATTCAAAAAAGAACAAGTAGGTTTTATAAAAATTAGTGCTAAAAATAGGGGAGAACTCCCAGAATGGCATATTAGAAAAGGTGCTGCTTGGGTTTTTGTAGATGAAATTTCTGTAAAGTAGCTATCTTTGTTTAAATTTACATAGGTTGTTGTATTTTAGATGTTTAAAATCTATTCTGTAGCTAATAACGTTACTTTTATTCATTTCGAACATCTAATATGCGACCATTTTTTAATTTACCTGCAATTTCAAGTTGGTAAATTTTTTGAGCAACTTGTTCTGGAGAAAATAAATCGCCGTGTTCATAAAAGTCGATAAAACGTTGTACCGATTTAAATTTTTCTTTGGGAGTAGTTCTTACCTTTTCTTGCATATCTGTATCTACAATTCCAGGGTAAATTGAAATTATTTTTATACCTTTTTTTATTCTCTTTTGTTCTTTTGAAAGCACTTTCGTCATCATATCAACACCAGCTTTTGAAGCGCAGTACAACGACCAACTTTCGTAAGGGTTTATTGCTGCACCAGATGAAATATTTATAATTTTCTTTTTGCATTCCCAGCCTTTTGATAATTTTATGAATAATGAACTTAAAATTAATGGTGCTATTAAATTTACACTTATAGTGTAGTCAATTTCCTTTGGGGTTATGTTTTCGATTGTATCTACAGTGCCTAAATCTCCTGCATTATTTATTAAAGTTAATACTTTAGTGGTGTTTTTATCTAAATGAGAAAAAATTTCGGTTACTACATTTTCAATTGTTTCGGTGTTGCTTAAATCGCATTGGTATTGTTCAACGGCATACAATTTTTTAATAGTACTTCTAGAAATTGAGATTATACGATAGCCATTATTGTGATATTCTTTTGCCAAGCCTAAACCTAAGCCTTTGCTTCCTCCAGTAATTATAAGTATTTTTTCCATTTAACGTTTTATGTTTTTTTCATACAATGCAATCCATTGTTTTGGTGTTATTTTTTGCATTAATTCAGCTATTAATTCAAAAGGGATTTCTGCGGCATTTTTAAAGCGAATACAGCTTTTACCCATATCTAATTTTCTTTTAGAATGTTTAGGATATTCGTTTATAAACCAACCATGTAGTTCTGGATTTGCATAGATTCCAGAATGATATAAGGCTATAAAGTTTTTTTGAGAAGCAATATTAACAAAAGGTAATGGCAAATCTGTATTACAATGGTAACCACTTGGATACAGGCTTTTTGGAACTACATAACCAATCATTCCATAACTCATTTGTTCTTCAAATCCGTTTGGTATATTTTCTAAGATAGTTTTTCTTAGTTTTTTAAAATAGGGTATTCTTTCTTCAGGAATTTTTGCAATGTACGTTTCCGGACTTTTCGCTTCTATGTGCATAGTTGAAGTTTTAACTATACTAATATAACTAATTTTTTATTTAACTATAAAATTGTTTTGCTTCATTCCAAAAAACATCCATTTCCTCTAAAGACATATCGTGAAGCGATTTGTCAATTTTTTTAGCTGCTGTTTCTAAGTACTGAAATCGATTAATAAATTTTTTATTGGTACGCTCTAAGGCATTTTCTGGATTTACTTTAATAAAACGCGCATAGTTAATCATAGAAAATAATACATCGCCAAATTCAGCTTCAATATTAGCGGTATTTCCTTTTTTAATTTCTGCATTTAATTCATTCAATTCTTCTTGTACTTTTTCCCAAACTTGTTCGGGTTTTTCCCAATCAAAGCCAACACCAGCAACCTTGTCTTGTATTCTGTTAGCTTTTACCATAGCTGGTAACGATTTGGGAACGCCTTCTAAAACAGATTTTTTGCCTTCTTTTAGCTTTAGCTGTTCCCAGTTTTTTTTTACTTCTTCTTCGTCTTTTACTGTAACATCTCCATAAATATGTGGATGTCTATAAATCAATTTTTCTGAAATTGAATTGGCAACATCTGCAATATCAAAAGTGTCTGTTTCCGAACCAATTTTTGCATAAAAAACGATATGAAGCAATACGTCGCCTAATTCTTTTTTGATTTCTTGTAAATCGTTATTAAGAATGGCATCGCCTAATTCATAGGTTTCTTCAATGGTTAAATGACGAAGCGATTGAAAAGTTTGCTTTTTATCCCAAGGACATTTTAAACGCAACTCGTCCATAATATCTAACAATCGACCAAATGCTTTAAGTTGCTGTTCTCGGGAGTTCATAATTTATACTTCTTCAATTTCTTCTTCCTCTTCTTTTATTGCAGCAAAGTCGAAATTTTTTGAAGCTAATAAATTATACCACTGTAATACTTTTTTTATGTTTGAAGTATATACACGTTCTTCGTCAAAATTTGGTAAAACTTCTCTAAAATAGGAAGTTAAAACTTTACCACTTTCTTTATGACTAATAGCTTCTTTACCTGCTTCTTTTTCGCCAATACTTTTTAAGATAATACGAAGCGGAACTTCTTCTTCATAGGTATAAATAGCAATTTCGTTTAAGGCACTAATATTATGTGTAACAGTAACTGGAAACTTTTTACCATCTAATAAAGATTCTACAATAATTCCACCTTTAGATTGTGCTTTAATTTCGTACAAACCTGGTTTACCGTTTACAGATACAATGTCTTTTAATTCCATTTATTTTATTGTTATTTAGTTGTTTAAACGCCTAAGCATTTAAGTTTTTTTTAATTTTTGATATCCCTTTGTAGGTTATGGGAGGTTTTATCTTTTTAATAGGGGAAATTTCATTCTATATTTTGGATTGATTTTCCCTTTTGAAATGTTTTCTAATTTCTTTTTTATCAATCGTTTTTTTAATGAGGAAATTTTATCAGTAAATAGAATTCCTTCAATATGATCGTATTCGTGTTGAAAAACTCTTGCTGCTAGTCCGTCAAATACTTCGGTATATTTTTCAAAATTTTCATCTAAATATTCAACGGTAATTTTTTCTTGTCTAAAAACATCTTCATTAATATCTGGAATACTTAAGCAGCCTTCATTAAAAGCCCATTCATCGCCTTCTTCTTTTAAAATTTTAGCGTTAATAAACACTTTATCGAACGTTGCTAAAAACGTACGTTCTTCTTCTTCCAATTCGTCGTCTTCACTAAAAGGAGTTGCATTTATTATAAATAATCTAATAGCTTTTCCAATTTGTGGTGCTGCCAAACCTACACCGCTAGCATTCACCATTGTTTCTTTCATATTTTCAATAAGAATATCTAAATCTGGATAGTCTTTATCGATATCGATACCTACTTTTCTTAAAACAGGATCGCCATAAGCTATAATTGGTAAAATCATTTTCTTTTTTTTGGATTGCAAAAGTACAAAAGATTAGATGAATAATAAAATCTTGAGAATTGTAATTTATAAAACCATTAAAAACGGCATAAACTTAATGTAATTTATGGAAATGATATGGTTAAAATTAAGAAATAGCATATTAATTAGAGTATCTTTTGTTGCAATTATGCTCAGATTATGAATATCAAAACATTTATATTACATTAGTTATCAGAAAATTACAATCATGTCATAAATTAAGATAATTATACAGGCAATTTTCATAAATTTAGCATTCATTCAAAATAGATATAATCTATATAATGGATTCAGTAATAAGTTTTATAAAGCTAAATTTTTTAGATAACAACAATATACATAACTCAAACCAAAATTATGAAAAATTTTTATTCAGTTTTAGTGTTCATTTTTATTTATGGATCTATAAACGCTCAAATTAGTGGAAGTTTAATGCAATATCCAGATGTATCTGAAACACAAATTACATTTGTTTATGGCGATGATGTTTGGATTGCATCAAAATCTGGAGGGAATGCATATAGACTAAGCTCACCTGAAGGTTCTGAAAGTTATCCTCGGTTTTCTCCTGATGGAACTAAGATTGCCTTTACAGCTAATTATCATGGAAATAGTGATGTGTATCTTATAAATACAACAGGAGGCATACCAATCCGACTCACGTATCATGGTATGTTCGATAGAGTTTTAGGTTGGACACCCGATGGAAAATCAGTGTTGTTTGCGTCTTCAAGAGAAAGTGGTCGTCAACGATACAATCAGTTTTATACCATTCCTGCAACTGGAGGAACACCAACAAAATTACCAATACCATATGGAGAATATGCTTCATTTTCACCAGATGGGTTAAAAGTAGCTTATACAGATAGGTCTAGAGTAAATAGAAATTGGAAAAGATATCGAGGAGGAACAGCTCCCGATATTTCTATTTTCGATCTTAGCACCTATAATACAGAAAATATAACCAATAATACAGCAAATGATGAGTTACCAATGTGGCACGGTGATGCAATATATTATATGTCTGATAATGGTCCTAATAAAAGAAATAACTTATGGAAGTATAATTTATCCACTAAAAAAAATACACAATTAACAAGTTTTAAGGACTTTGATATTACTTTTCCAGAAAAAGGCGCTAATGATATTATTTTTGAAGCGGGTGGAAAATTATACATTTATAATTTAGAATTGGGTACTACAGAAGAAGTAAATATTAGTATTGTTTCAGATAGAAAGGAACTTATGACACAACAAAAAAATGTTGCTTCTTATATGCAAAGTGCAACAATTTCTCCTGATGGAAATAGGGTTGTTGTACAAGCAAGGGGAGAGTTATTTAATTTACCAGCTTCAGAAGGATATGTAGCAAATATTTCTGCCACTTCAGGAAGTGCAGAACGTAGACCATCTTGGTCTCCAGATAGTAATTTTATAGCTTGTTGGAGTGATGTTAATGGTGAATATCAATTACTATTATATGATATGTCTGGTGAAAAACAACCTAAAATAGTTACAAATTTTAAAAGTGGATTTAATTATGAAATTTTTTGGTCACCAGACAGTAAAAAAATTGTGTATGTTGACCAAACGATGCGCATTAATTATTTGAATGTAAGTACAGGTGAAGTTACCAAAGTAGATAAAGGAAAAAGTATGTTAGAAGGAGGTTTACGTAACTTTTCTGTTACCTGGTCGCCAGATAGCAACTGGATAGCTTATAGTCGTGCAACCGATAACCCAGCTACTGCTGCCATATTTTTATATGATTCTAAAAATAATAAAGTTTCTCAACTTACTTCAGGTTATTATAAAGATTATGCTCCTGCCTTTAGTGCAGATGGAAATCATCTTTTCTTTGCTACGAATAGAACTTTTAATCCTGTGTATTCAGATTTAGACAACACTTTTGTATATCCAAATTCCACTAGCATAGCAGTTGGTACTTTAAACAAATCAGAGAAATCTTTGTTAGGAATTAAAAATGATACTTTTGAGATTTCTAAAAAGGAAGATGAAACGGATAAGAAAGATAGTAAAACCAAAAATAATAAAGGCATTGAGAAGGATAATGATGATGACAAAGAAGTGAAAAAAACCATCATTGATATTGATGGGTTTGAAATGCGTGTGGAAATGTTAGATATAACACCTGGTAATTTAGGTAATTTAGTTGCTGTGGAAGGTAAATTATTATTTACTCGTTATCCCAATGCAGGTGCATCAAGAGAAGCTTCTTCATCTCTAGATTATTATGACTTTAAAGAAAGAGAAGTAAAAACTATTATTTCTAAAGTAAATAATTTCAGCGTTGCTGCTAATGGCAAAAAAGCACTAGTTATGCAAGGCAGAAAACTTGCTGTTATTGATATTAAAGAAAATCAAAAAATAGAAAAAACAGTTCCAGTGCAAAAGATGGTCATGAATGTTGTTCCAAAAGAAGAATGGAAACAGATTTTTAATGATGTTTGGAGATTTGAGCGCGACTATTTGTATGATCCAAATATGCATGGGGTAGATTGGGATGCTATGAGAATTCGTTATGGTAAGCTAATTGATCAGTCTAATTCACGTAATGATGTAAATATAATTATTGGCGATCTTATTGCCGAGTTAAATGCATCGCACACCTATAATGGTGGTGGTGATATAACCCCTGCAAAAAGTATGAATGTTGGTTATTTGGGAGCAGATATAAGTTTAGAAAATGGGTATTATAGAATTAAAAAAATAATCTCAGGTGCACCTTGGGATGTTGAAGTACGATCACCGTTGGCAAAACCAGGCGTAACAGTTAAAGAAGGAGATTATATTTTGGCTGTAAATGGGCTTCCAATTGATACTAAGAAACCAATATCAGCTGCCTTTCAAGGTCTTGCCGATGCTACGGTACAAATTACTGTAAATAGTGCACCATCACTTATAAAAGCAAAAAAGGTTATAATTAAACCTCTGGATTCTGAAACTAGATTGCGACATTTAGCATGGATAGAAAAGAATCGCAAACGTGTAGATGATGCAACTAATGGTAAAATTGGATACATATATGTTCGTAGTACAGGACGTGATGGTCAAAATGAGCTAATAAGACAATTTTATGCTCAAATGAATAAAGAAGGATTAATTATAGATGAGCGTTTTAATAGCGGTGGACAAATACCTGACAGGTTTATTGAATTACTTGATAGAGATCCTTTAGCCTTTTTTGCTGTAAGAGATGGTAAAGATTGGGCTTGGCCACCTGCAGGTAACTTTGGTCCTAAAGTAATGCTCATTAACGGATTTAGTGGTTCAGGAGGTGATGCCTTTCCAGATTATTTTAGAAAAAGAGGTCTTGGGCCGTTAATTGGAACACGTACCTGGGGAGGATTAATTGGAATTTCAGGAGCACCTAGTTTAATTGATAATGGTAGAATTACCATGCCTACTTTCAGAATGTATGATCCTGATGGTGTTTGGTTTAAAGAAGGACATGGAGTAGACCCAGATATAGAAATTGTTGAAGATTTTCAACAGTTAGCAAAAGGAATGGATATGCAATTAGAAGCAGGTATTAAGGAAGTTTTGAAATTGTTAAATAGTGAAAAAAGTTTTAAAATGCCTAAACGACCAGCTTATGAAAAACGTGATTAATAATACTTTTAAAACTCTAAAATATCAAGGTGAATAATTTTATCTAGTAAAGTATGTTACTAATCATTAAATTAATAGCATAGTATAAATATTTAAGTATTGTAATTATTTTTTTTACGTAAAATACTGGAATACAGTGCTTAATGGTGAATTTAAAATTGCTGAATTATCTAAAGTTTTTAAGAACACTACAAAACTTTTAGAAATCTAAATAGAATAACTTATGCACTACAAACCAACGTATAAAGAATTGAAGGCTGAGCTTGATAAACTTAAAAAACAAGTTCACGTACTGCAAAGTAATTTTGATCTTCAAATTGATACTAACGATAAGCTTACAGAAAAATTAATTAAAGCGAATAAAGAACTTCCTTTTCAAAAAGGAGCAAAAAGAAATCAGATGTTTTTTAATTTCTTTAATGTTTCTCCCGATATTATGGTGATTTCAGACATTAATGGAGTTTTTAAAGTAGTTAATCCTGCTACAACTAAGTTACTCGGTTATTCAGAAGATGAACTTCTTTTAAAACCATTTATAGATTTTGTGCATCCAGACGACAAACAAAAGACTCTCGATGAAGCGCAAAGAAATACAACAGGTTATACTCTTAATTTTGAAAATCGTTATAAGAGAAAAGATGGCAGTTACATAGTATTATCTTGGTGTTCTTACTATAACAAAAAAGAAGAAATTACTTATGCTACTGCTCGAGATGTTTCAAATGAACGGATGATTGAAGCAGAACTTTATAAGGCAAAAGTAAAAGCTGAAGAAAGTGAAGAAAAATATAGAAATATTATAGAGAATGCTCTTGTGGGGGTTTTTGAAACAGATGTGGAAGGGAACTTACTGTTTGTTAATAATCATTTAATTGAAAAAAGTGGGTATAAGAATTTAGAGGAATTAAAGAGTAAGAATGCTTCTGAAAGTTATTTTATTCCAACCCAAAGAGACACAATTATTAATAGATTAAAAAAAGAAGGAGCTATCTCTAATCTTGAAATTGATTTTTTAGATGCAAACAACGAAGTAGTTCATTGTTTATTGAATATGCAATTAAGTAATAACAACATTCTAGGGCTGTTACTTGATATAACTCATAGAAAGAAAGCAGAAGAAGAATTAATAAAATTATCACGTGCTGTTGAACAAAGTCCCATTTCAATTATTATTACAGATTTAGATGGTGCAATAGAATATGCCAATCCTAAAGTTACGGATATTACTGGTTATCAACCTTCAGAATTAATTGGGCAGAATCCACGAATCTTAAGCTCGGGCAAGATGGATGAACAGGACTATTCAAAACTTTGGCAAACAATTTCTAAAGGAAATAAATGGTATGGAGAGTTTTTGAATAAAAAGAAAAATGGTGAATTATTCTGGGAAAATGCTTCCATATCACCAATTTTTGATGCTGAAGGGAAAATAATGCATTACCTCGCCGTTAAAGAAGATATTACAAAACAAAAAGAGTTAATTCATGACCTAAAAGAAATTAAAAACAAGGCTTTAGAAGGTCAAAAAAGTTATAAAGCACTTTTTGATACTATTGGGGATGCTATTTACATTCAAGATTATAATGGTGAATTTTTAGACGTAAACAAAGGAGTTTTAGATATGTATGGGTATGCTAAAGAAGAATTAATTGGCAATACTCCTATATTTCTTATAGCTCCTGATAAGAATGATATGTCGGTTTTTTCGAAATTGTTTGAAAAGGTAAAACAAGGAACTCCTCATGTTTTTGAATTTTGGGGTAAAAGAAAAAATGGGGAAATATTTCCTAAACTAGTATCGCAATATAAAGGAACCTATTTTGGGCGAGATGTTGTTATAACAGTGTCTAAAGATATTACCGAACGCAAGCAGGCAGAGAATGCGCTTAAAGATAGCGAATTACGTTTTAAAGCTCTTCATAATGCATCATTTGGAGGTATCGCAATACATGATAGTGGTATTATTTTAGATTGTAATCAAGGTTTATCAGATGTTACTGGATATGCGATAGACGAATTGATTGGAATGAATGGATTAATGTTAATAGCCCAAAAATCTAGAAAACAGGTAATGAATAATATCAAAACAGGTTACGAAAAGCCGTATGAAGCATTTGGCTTACGTAAAAACGGTGAAGAATATCCAATTCGTTTAGAAGCCAAAACAATACCTTTTAAAGGGAAACAAGTTAGATCTGTTGAATTTAGAGATATTACGAAAGAAAAGCAAACCGAAATAGAACTGATTAAGGCGAAAGAACAAGCAGAAGAATCAGACCGTTTAAAATCTGCTTTTTTAGCCAATATGTCTCATGAAATTCGAACTCCAATGAATGGTATATTAGGATTTGCAGGACTGTTAAAAACACCAGAACTCACTGGTGAAAACCAGCAAAAATATATTGATATTATTGAAAAAAGTGGGGAGCGGATGTTAAATATTATCAATGATATTGTAAGTATTTCAAAAATTGAGTCTGGACTCATGAGTATTAATCTAGAGGAAACGAATTTTAATGAACAGGTAGAGTTTATTTATAATTTCTTTAAACCTGAAGTTGAAAGTAAAAATCTACAATTTTTATTAAAAGAGAGCATCTCTTTTAGTGAGGCAATAATTTACACAGACCGAGAGAAAGTATTTGCAATACTAACAAATTTGGTGAAAAACGCTATTAAGTTTACAGAAAAAGGTTTTATAGAGTTGGGTTACTTTAAAAAGGATAATTTTTTACAGTTTTATATTAAGGATTCAGGAATTGGAGTTCCAAAAGATCGACAGGAAGCTATATTTGAACGTTTCATTCAGGCTGATATTTATGATAAAAATGCAAAACAAGGTGCTGGATTAGGATTGTCTATTACCAAAGCGTATATAGAACTTTTAGGAGGAGATTTATGGGTAGCATCAGACAAAGGAAAAGGAAGTACTTTTTATTTTACACTTCCGTGCCAAACAGCAAAAGTTACAAAAGAAATAGAAAAAATAGAAATTTTAAATCACACTGATATAAACCCAACTAAAATGTTAAAAATATTAATTGTTGATGATGATCAATCTTCAGAAGTATTACTTTCAATTGCGCTCGAAGAATTTGCTAAGGAAATTGTTGTAGCAAGAAATGGTATTGAAGCCGTAGAAATGTGTCGTAAACACACTGATATTGATTTGATATTGATGGATATTCAAATGCCCGAAATGGATGGCTATGAAGCCACTAAACAAATACGTAAGTTTAATAGTCAAGTTTATATTATTGCACAAACGGCTTATGCCTTGGCAGGAGACAAGGAAAAGGTATTGGATGTGGGGTGTAACGATTATATTACGAAACCTATTAAGATGGATGAATTACATGAGTTAATTTCTATATATTTACTAATTAAATAGAGATCTATTAACTTTGAGCAGTAATTCTAGGTGCAACTAATGGAATATTATCAACTGCCAGCTTTGTTAACATTTTAGTTAAGACAATAACTACGTTCTTAAAAAACAACATATCAATTACTTATTGTATAAATACGATTGTAAAATTAGCGTTGCACTAATTTCATCAACCAAAGCTTTATTCTGACGTTGTTTTTTCTTTAAACCGCTATCAATCATACTTTGAAAAGCCATTTTAGAAGTAAAACGTTCATCAACTCTTTTAATTGGAATTTTAGGAAATGTAGTGCTCAATTTTTTAATAAATGGTTGAATAAACTGTTCGCTTTCACTGGCTGTATTATTTAGTTGTTTTGGTTCGCCAACAATAAATAATTCAACAGTTTCATTTTTTAGATACTCAGTTAAAAAGGAAAATAGTTGTTTGGTGTTCACAGTTGTTAGTCCAGAAGCAATAATTTGAAGTTCATCTGTTACTGCAATACCCGTTCTTTTTTCACCAAAATCAAAAGCTAAAATGCGTCCCAAAATAATAACAGAATTTTTAAAGTTGTGCAAATTTAGTCATTTTGAAATATATAACTATTTTAATTTTATATTTGCGTTTTAACAAAACTAAAGGAATGAATAAAATTAAAGAAATTATTGAAAATGCTTGGGAAAATAGAGCATTGTTAAAAGAAGAAGCAACGCAAAATACAATTAGAGAGGTAGTTGCTTTATTAGATGCTGGAACTTTAAGAGTTGCCGAGCCAATTGAAGGTGGATGGCAAGTAAATGAATGGGTTAAGAAAGCAGTTGTACTGTATTTTCCAATTCAAAAAATGGAAACTATAGAAGTTGGCTGTTTTGAATACCACGATAAAATTCCATTAAAAACAGGCTATAAAGAAAAAGGAGTTCGTGTAGTTCCACATGCGGTTGCACGTCACGGTTCATACATTTCTGCAGGTACAATTTTAATGCCGAGTTATATTAATATTGGTGCTTATGTAGATGAAGGAACTATGGTAGATACTTGGGCAACTGTTGGAAGTTGTGCCCAAATTGGAAAAAATGTGCATTTAAGCGGAGGTGTTGGAATTGGTGGTGTTTTAGAACCTTTACAAGCGGCACCCGTAATTATTGAAGATGATGTTTTTGTAGGTTCGCGTTGTATTGTAGTTGAAGGTGTTCGTGTAGAAAAAGAAGCAGTTTTAGGAGCTGGTGTTGTATTAACAATGAGTACAAAAATTATAGATGTTACTGGACCAGAACCAATTGAAATGAAAGGTCGGGTTCCTGCGCGTTCTGTGGTAATTCCAGGAAGTTATAAGAAACAATTTCCTGCAGGAGAATTTAATGTACCTTGCGCTATGATTATTGGTAAACGTAAAGAAAGTACTAATAAAAAGACCTCTTTAAACGATGCACTTCGTGAAAATGATGTAGCTGTTTAA
>Ga0193956_1000820_pt1 | contig 13298 bp, 15 predicted proteins | sample BB_7_MG_FD_140358 | JGI IMG/M metagenome (GOLD analysis project Ga0193956, IMG submission 140358) | Microbial mat bacterial communities from the Broadkill River, Lewes, Delaware, United States - BB_7_MG | ecosystem: Environmental > Aquatic > Freshwater > River > Microbial mats | place: USA...
CAATTTGGCCTCGGATTTCTCCCCGATTGTCGCTTACATGATACAGGCGATAACGTTCATTCTAAACGGAACCAACTCGCCCTTAGCCGATACGGACTATTACAGCTCCAAATCGCTAGCCAAAACAGTATTCTCCAACAACAGACAACTCACCCCCATCAACCCCTCACTAACGTTGTTGAAGCATCCGCTTTAGGAGAGATCACTGCACCGCTAACGGCAAATATTTTCCCCCCTTCTGAGTCCGATGAAATTGACCATCCGGAGACAACGAAGACAAGCGTACCGGCCTTACCTGCACCACCCGAGGTTGAAACCGTCTCGGGAATAAAACTTCATACATCGGGCTGGCGCCTCGGTGCGGGGATACTCGGGATCATTGTTGTTTTTTTTACAGAACGAAACGACAATGCCATGGATATTTTTTATCATTACGGCATCCAGACAGGAATTTTTCCAGCCCTAATAAGTGGTGTAATGCTTTGGTTAGCAACCCATTACTGGCGATTAAAGCGGCGGATTGAAAATACGCCAACAAGTAAAGCTCGCTCGGCGGCAATGGGGATGATTGAAGTCCATGGTCGTGCAAAACGGCTCTATGCGCTGGTCTCACCCATTTCACAACAACCATGCGTCTATTACTGCTTAAAGAAATATCGTCGTGCTAGCCGCGACAAACAATGGCAGCTAAGCCGCATTACATCCAGCGGAACCGTTCCCTTTATTATTGAAGATGACACGGGCAAGATACAAATTGACCCACAGGGGGCAAAACTTAGCCCTAAAACAACCCATGAAGGCTCACCGGGGCAGAATAATATTCTTTTCAGCAGCTCCATTGATGACGACCCCAACGAAAAATGGAAAGAGGAGGTCATCCATGAGGGGAGCATTCTTTATGTTTTGGGATTTGCACGATCAAACAATAGTAACAATAACGATCTACGCCAGAAGGTCGCTGACAAATTGCGCGATTTGAAAACAGATCGTGATAAAATGATGACGTACGATGCGGATGGCAACGGTACAATTGATAGTGCTGAGTGGGACCAAGCGCGAAGCGATATGGAGCGACAAGCCTTACAAGAAAAGCTACAACAAACAAAAGGGCGCAGTAATCAGCAACTGACTATCGGTGCGCCACCTCAAAAAGGGTTGCCTTTCGTTATTGCCGAAACCGAGTCAGAAGCGCACCTAACGCGGAACTACACATGGTACATTCCACCATTGCTCATCGTAGGAGTTGCTTCTTTTATCTGGGCCCTCATTCGAGTCGGGACGTTTTTCAATTTATTTTAAACCGTATAACAAGCGAAAGCACACTCATCTATAGGAGTATTTATGACAGCACTTATTATTCTTGGCATCTTCGCGTTATTGTTCGCAGCTCTTATTACTTATGTCATCATGGTTTACAATGGCTTGATCCGCTTAAAAAATGAAACAGAAAAATCATGGAGTAATATTGATATCCTCCTCAAGCAACGCTTCGATGAACTACCTAAATTGATCAAAGTATGCGAAGGCTACATGCAACACGAAAAAAACACCTTAGAGGCGGTCATTAAGGCGCGCTCCATGGTTGGTAATGCGAAAACAGAGGGTGACCAGCTGAACGCACAAAACATGTTAACCGACACACTTAAATCATTATTTGCTGTAACGGAGCGTTACCCTGATCTTAAAGCTGATGCTGCATTTACCAGCTTAGGCCATCGGATCTCTGAACTGGAAGATCAAATTGCTGATCGCCGCGAGTTTTTCAACGAGTACATTAATCTTTACAATATTCGTATTGCTCAATTTCCTGATGTCCTTATCGCTAACAAGTTCAATTTTGGCCCAAAGAAATTGTGGGAGATCAACCCTGAACATCGTCAAGATGTTCAGGTCTCCTTTTCTCAATCATGAGTCAGAAAGAGTTGCTGCACCGTTATCGTGTTCCGAGTGCGGTGCAGCGCACTGAAACAGAAGTAAAGCGTAGCCGTTTTATCACCACCATCCAAGCCACGCCAAGTCGTGAGCTTAGTCGTGAGTTTATTAAACAAGTTCAGCATGAATTTGCTGATGCCAACCACAACTGCTGGGCCTGTGTCATTGGCTCACCCGGTTCAACTCTCGAAGCGGGAATGAGCGACGACGGAGAACCACGTGGCAGCGCTGGCAAGCCAATGCTGACCGCATTACTTCATGCTGACGTTGGCGATATCAGCGTCGTCGTCAGCCGTTATTTTGGTGGAATTCGCTTAGGCAAAGGTGGGATGGCGCGCGCTTATACCGATGCAGTACTCAACGGCTTAGCACAACTTGAAACCTGTGAAAAAATTGATTATCGTACCCTTTTAATCACCCTTGATTACTCTCTTCTTGAACAAGTTCAAACCCTTTATAGCGTCTATGAGATTGAAGTACTCCGCCATCAGTACGCTGACAACGTACAAATACACCTTCAATTACCCTGTGAGCACATGAAAGCTTTTTGCGCACATATCACTGAACTAAGCCATAGCCGCATAATAATCAAACAACAAGAATCCTAGACATTACTCATGGAGATCGGTACAATCCCGCCGAAAGTGACCGACACAAAGGATATAACGTCAATTGAGGAGTTAGAGATGGCATCACATAACAATCAGCTGTGGCAAACCGTTATTTTTTTATTTCTCAGCAAATTCGTTAAACAACCCAACATTGAATTTTCTCAAAAGCTGCTTATTAATGCAAAAAATGTTGAACTTGCACAGAAGTTTGCTGAGATGGTTGGCGACACAACGGAAAACACAAAGATAAAGCTTGCCTTAATCAAGGCAATGAAACAGGTAGAAAAAGGGGGCTGGCTGCAACGGGTCGATGACAACACCCTCCTTCTCAACGATACTGGTTTTGAAAAAATGCAAGTGGAGCTACAAACAGCAATGATGAAAATTGCCCGAGATTTTCCTGACTCAGCCCCACAAGAGCAACCTGCACCTTCTGTTCAATAATATACAGACGACAAACGCCCCATTGTAATGATTACAATGGGGCGTTTTTTATCGAAGAGGGAAGCTTAACCAAACTAGAGATCAAACTCTGCCCAAATGGGGCAATGATCCGAGGGCTTCTCCATCGCTCGGATTTCGTAATCGATCCCAACACCTGTACAACGAGACTGTAATGCCTTAGACGTTAAGATCAAGTCGATCCGCAAACCACGCTTCGGCTCGCGCTCAAAACCACGACTACGGTAATCAAACCAGCTGAAACGATCCACCACTTCTGGGTTCAAGTGACGGTAACTATCGGTTAGTCCCCATTGAGTCAGTTCGTTCAGCCACGCCCGTTCTTCTGGTAAAAAACAACTCTTCCCCTGTTTTAACCAACGTTTTTCATTGTCGGCACCAATACCAATGTCACCAGAACACGGAGCGACATTCATATCACCAACCACCGCAACAAGGTCAGCCGCAGAATCAAACTCGTTCAAATAGTCACGCAAGTCGGCATAAAAACACTCTTTGGCTGGAAATTTTGTCGGATGGTCACGGCTCTCTCCTTGCGGAAAATAACCATTAAGAACCGCCAGAACGTGACCGTTCGGGGTTGAATACCAACCACCAATAAAGCGCCGCTGAGCATCGTCATCATCGGTAGCAAAACCACGGACAATCTTTGTTGGCGGCTGCTTCGACATAATAGCAACACCGTAATGCCCCTTTTGCCCATGAATTTCAACATGGTAGCCCAGCGATTCAATATCAGCCCGCGGGAACTGATCGTCATGAACCTTGGTCTCTTGCAGGGCGATCACATCAGGATCATGCTGATCAATCAGTGTCTGCAACTGATGTAACCGCGCGCGTAAGCCATTGACATTAAAAGAAACAACTTTCATCACAGCCATCCTCAGCTTTCGTTAGCAGCAACGCTTTAAAATCGAAGCGATTACGTCATCCGTATATTCATTTAAGCCCCACTTCTTTGCCAGCATCGTGGCATTATCAGCAATGGCGGGAATATCACCTTGGGGAATCCCGCCAGCCTCAAGAGTGACAGGACTGCCAATTTTATCAAACCACTCTTTAAGTCGAGCGATCCCTGCCTGCGCTCGCTGCAACTCATCACCTTCATCGCAACCAAAAACTCGCTCGGCAAACTGAGCAAACTTAGCAGGCTGCTGCTCAGCCTTATAGGACATCCAGCCTGGAATCACAATCGACAAACCTGCGCCGTGAGCAACATCATATAAAGCACTTAACGAGTGCTCAATCATATGGTTCGGAAAGCCATAAACACCAATTCCAGCGATTGATAAGCCATTTAAAGCCCATGTTGCCGCCCACATCATGGTCGCACGGGCATCGGGATGATCCGGCTGCTCTAATATTTGTTCGGTACTCTCTATAATGGTTTGAATCAAGCCCTCGACAAAACGGTCTTGCAACGGTGTTGCGGCATCGTTACTGGTAAAATACCCTTCAATCAAGTGAGAGATGGCGTCGACACCTGAATATGCTGTGTAATCAAGGGGAACAGTATACGTTAAGCTCGGGTCTAAAATAGAAACTTTAGGAAACAGGTGCGGTGAACCAAGGTTGAACTTTTGCTGTGTTTCCTCATTGGTAACCACACCTCCTGAGTTCATCTCTGAACCTGTCGCAGCAAGGGTGAGAACCGTCACAAGGGGTAGCGCTTGCTTAATTTGAGCTTTATCGCAAAAGAAATCCCACACATCACCATCGGTTTTCGCACCAGCACAGATCGCTTTCGCTTCATCGAGAACACTGCCACCACCGACAGCGACAACCACATCAACCTGTTCACTTTTGGCTAAATCAATACCAGCATTAACATGACTCAAAACAGGATTCGACTTCACACCAGCATGTTCGACCCAACTCACTCCAGCATCCCGTAAGGCGGATGTAACCTGCTCGTAAACGCCGCTACGTTTAATGCTGTTTTGGCCATAAACCAGCAACGCTTTACTGCCGTATGTTGCTGTACTCTTACCGACTTTATTGACCATGTTGGGGCCAAAAACGATTTTAGTTGGATTATGAAACATAAAGGGTTGCATGGTTATATCCTTTCAACAGTTTAAAAAGTTGACTTTTAATTTCGATTTAATCCGCCAATACAGCCTGAACTTTTTCAAGCACGCACTGGTGTGTTTGTCCCACAACATGTAAGCGCTTGTGGCGGCTTTTATGACCACTAATTAGGGTAATATTGCTTTTTGCACAGCCCAACAATTTGGCGAAAAACTCTCGGCACAATTTATTTGCTGCACCCTCAACGGGTGGAGAGGTTAAACGAACCTTTAGCTCTTCACCCAACACACCACAGAGTTGGTTTTTACTGGCGCGCGGTTGGACGAATACGGCTAAAACCACACCATCACTACGCTCTGTCGCCCAAGTGGACGGTGCATCCTCAAGCATAACAATTAAAAACTATAGGCGATGGAGGCCAGAATTGCAGTAATCATACGTTGACAAAACGACAAGGCGAGCAGAAGCACTAAAGGAGTAAAGTCCATACCACCAAATTGTAGTGGTACATAACGCTGAATACGATTTAGGACAGGATCTGTTGCGGCATGTAAAAAGCGCACAATAGGGTTATACGGATCTGGGTTTACCCATGAAATCACCGCACGCCCAATAATGATAAAAATATAGATCGTAAAGGCTAAATCTACCAGACCTGCTATGGCCAAAAACAACTCACGTAAAATCATTTTTTCTCACTTTCTTTGCTAAAAAGAAGCCCAATATCGAGGCTAACATTTATGGTTTCGAACGCTGAAATCCACACAATCAATCGCAATAACGCTACAAACAAAAACCTTTAAAAACAGTAATCTACATGAAACGTACACCAACATTAAAGACAATTTCATTTTTTTAAATACGGCTTTTGACATCTGATTCTGAACAGGATAAAGTGCCAGAGTCTTGTTGGTGACAAAGGAGGACGTTTCACACCATTTACCACGAAAATGTCGCCATTTTTATGCCATATTCTTACGCCAAGTAAACTACCATGAAGCGCCAAGGGGAACAATCAATCATGCAACAAACCAATAATCTAAATATTCAAAGTATCACTGAAGTTATTGCACCTGAAGAGCTTAAACAGGTATTTCCACTATCTGAACTCTCAGCTGAATTTGTCACGTCATCTCGGAACCAAATCCAAGATGTCATCCACAATCGCGATCCACGCTTAATGGTTGTCGTCGGCCCTTGCTCCATTCACGATCCATTAGCGGCACTGGACTATGCTCGTAAATTAGCAACCCTCACTAAAGAGCTTGATGACCAGCTCTTGATTGTCATGCGTGTATATTTTGAAAAACCACGCACCACCGTTGGCTGGAAAGGGCTTATCAATGATCCAGACCTCAACGATACCCATCTCATTTCAAAAGGTTTAGGCATTGCACGGCAACTATTTTGTGCGATTACCGACCTCGGTTTGCCCATTGCGACCGAAATGCTCGATACCATCACCCCACAGTACTTTGCTGATCTAATCAGCTGGGGCGCGATTGGCGCACGAACAACAGAATCGCAGCCTCATCGCGAAATGTCGAGTGGCCTCTCATTCCCTGTCGGCTTTAAAAACAGCACCGACGGCAATTTACAAATTGCTATGGATGCCATGAGCGCATCGCAGCACGAACATAGCTTCTTGGGCATTGATTGCCGGGGCAAGATCTCCATCGTTAAAACTTGCGGCAACCCGAACGCTCACATTGTCTTGCGTGGTGGTAGTGGTGGACCAAACTACAAAGCAAGCGACATTGCTATTACCGAAGAAAAATTGCTATCGCGCAACCTCGGCCCAGCGATTATGGTCGACTGCAGCCATGCCAATTCGAACAAAGATCACAACTTGCAAGAAAACGTCATCAATGATGTCCTCGACCAGATCGCTAACGGCAACACCAGCATTAATTCACTGATGATTGAAAGTAACCTCGAAGCAGGGAATCAATCAATTGCCGCACCAGATCAACTCAAATACGGTGTCTCGATCACCGATAAATGTATTGACTGGAATACCACTGAACGCCTATTACGCTCCACCCACGCAAAACTAAAACAGATCAATGGTCGTCCACTAAAATAAACGCGCAATAACATCAGCAACACAACGGGGGCGTACAATCTAATCGATTGTGCGCCCCCGTTGTTTTCATCCGTTTATATAAAACATCATAACCATCTATTTGCGTTACAATTTAAATTGGGCAATCGCCTTTGCTGCGATGGTTTTGCCAATACTTAACGACGCTGTTGCAGCGGGTGACGGGGCATTGAGAACATGCACCATCCCCGGTTGTTCAATTAGCTGAAAATCATCGAGTAACGTGCCATCGGCGGCCACCGCTTGCGCGCGTACACCAGCACCACCGCGATAGATATCATCAGCGTTCAGCGAAGGTAGTAGATGCCGCAGATCCCTAAGAAATGTCTGCTTAGACCATGAGCGGCGATACTCCTGAAAGCCAACTTTCCAAAATCGGCGCGCCAATTTTAAAAATCCGGGATAGGTCATAATCTCAAACGCATCGCGCGCTGAAAAGCTGAGCGGATGATATCCTTCTCGCTTAAAAGCCAGTACCGCATTTGGTCCCGCTTCCACTTCACCATCAATCATTCGCGTATAATGAACGCCTAAAAAAGGGAACGCTGGGTCTGGGACGGGATAGATCAAATGATTAACTAAACCACGACGCTCTTTTTTCAATTTATAGTATTCACCACGAAACGGCACGATACGCAACTGCGGATCAACACCACACATCCGCGCAACACGATCACAATGCAATCCTGCGCAATTGACAACAAAAGCAGCGCGCACAGTTCCTTGAGCGGTCAGCAAGTCAAAGCCTTCCTCTCGGGGTGTGACACGATCAACCTCGGCATTGGTGAGTATCTGCCCACCACGCTCTTCAACCAAGCGACCATAAGCTTGTGTGACTTCGACATAATCAACAATGCCTGTTTCTGGCACAAAAAGCCCAGCGATGCCAGACACCTGAGGCTCATGGCGTTTCAATCCTGCACCATCTAAACGCTCCAACCCTTTTAAACCATTGGCCTGTCCCCGCTTTTCCAATTCATCCAACGCAGCTAACTCGTTGTCGTTTGTTGCCACCACCACTTTGCCACAGCGCTCATGGGGGATTTGGTACTCAGTGCAAAATTGATAAAGGGCATCGCGCCCTTCAACACAGTTTTTCGCTTTAAGTGATCCAGGTCGATAATATAAACCCGAGTGGATCACGCCACTGTTATTACCCGTTTGATGGCGCGCTAAGCGATCCTCTTTTTCGACAACAACGACTCGTCGACCAGGAGCTTGTTCCGTTAAAGCCAGAGCCGTTGCCGCCCCAACAATCCCGCCACCAATTACCGCTACGTCACACGTGATCATCGCCTAACTACCCCTTCGTTTCCTCATCAATTTTATCGGCGACCTGTAATCGCACGTCATCAATATTAACCCGCAAGATATCTGCACCTTCGCGCTCACAACGAACAACACCCTCATCAACCCAGAATAGTAACGTTGATGTTTTAATACCAAACTTATCCGCTGCCGCAGCCACATCGTACCATGTTTTCATCAATGCCATGGTCAACCTCCTTTGGATTTAAGTTATCAGCATATAATAAGTATAACCTGCGCTGGGAAAAACGAAATAACACTTTCAATAAAAAAGAGCAGTACTTTACAAATATAATTCAAAAACGATATAAAGAGTCAACGGGCTATTGTCGATATGTAGAAGGAATAACCGACGCACAATTATCATTCACTTGCTGAGAATCAATTTAAGATAACCAGCAGATATCATTAGGATATATATTATGGGACCAAGTGTCCTGATTATTGATAATTCAAGCACAGTTCGCCACAAAATCATCACGGCATTGAAGGACACTTCACCTTTTAATTCTTACTACGAAACAAGTAGTGGCATTGAAGGTCTAGCGATTATTCAAAACAGTGATATTGATGTTGTGTTGTGCGGTCTAGAACTCTTCGAGCTGTCGGGGACTCAGTTATTGCGTCGGTTGCAGCTCAGTGAAGAGTTATGCGATATTCCCGTTGTAATTCTTACCTCTGACAATAACACCCAGAAGAAAATTGAACTGCTTGAACTCGGTGCCAGTGACTATATCGTTCTGCCATTTGATAATGGTGAGTTGGTCGCACGTATCAAAGTCCAGCTAAAAATGAAAACGATGCAGGATAATCTTAAACGCAGTAACCGCTTACTGCTCAACCTCTCCAGCACTGATTCGTTAACACGACTATTCAACCGTCGTAAATTGATGCAAACACTCGGTAAAGAGTTCCAACGCCATACACGCTCACAAGATACACTCACGCTGCTCATGCTCGACATTGACCATTTTAAGTTAATTAACGACACCTATGGCCACCTCAATGGCGATACGGTTCTCGTTACATTAGCTAAAATACTCAAAGAGTATTTACGTCCGTATGATGTTGCGACACGCTTTGGTGGAGAAGAGTTCGCCCTTGTACTGCCAAACACGCCAATCATTGGCGCACTTGAGGTTGCAGAGCGATTAAGAGTTGCCGTTGAGAACCTTGGCTTCAGTGGTGAACTTCGAGATCTGAAGCTCACCGTCAGCATTGGTGTCTCAGGCTATCCGGGGGCAGGAATTGAGAGTGTTGACCAACTGCTACAAGCAGCCGATCAAGCGCTCTACCAAGCAAAAAACAGTGGTCGCAATAAAGTCTGCTACATTGACTCACGCCCGCAAGAAGATCAAATAGGGGATATTGTCGAGCCTAAAGATCATTCAGCAGACGATACAACTTCTTTTGCACATCCCACACCTTAGCGGCTTCGCCATCACACTCGTCCTCTTCGAGCAATAAACGCGCGCGATCAAACAAATTGTGTGAATCAAGCAAAACAGGACTTAACACCGACTCGATTTTCATTCTCGGAATTTCGCCAACCACTTCATCCTGCTCAGCGAGAATCTGTACGGCCTGATCGACAACTCGAAACACTCGCTCGGTGGCATCACTCTGCTCATCAGAACGCAATGCCTTAACTAAGCTCTGCACCTCCGCAACCAGTTCACGATATCGTTCTGAAATACTCATATTTGCTCCTCAGCAGGTTTTAAATAATAGGCGAGTTAAACTCCCCGATATAAGCAGATGAGCCAAAAAAAATCAACGTGATTCCGATAAAAAAGTTGACTTCCCTAAAGCGGGGCTGATAGTTTTTATCCGTTACATTGATGCCCTAGGGGAGTTTATTACTGAGAGTCCAAACGATTGGACGACCCTTAGAACCTGATCCGGATGATACCGGCGTAGGGAAGCGGCGCTGAAACTGGGAGAAATCCCAGCGAAGGTCGCTTTCGCGACCTTTTTCTATTTAAGGCTAATCTACTTAGCCTATCGATAATACTATGCAGATCATGGTCAACGAAAAATTGCGTGAAATACCTGATCACTTCAGCCTATTTCAATTACGCGACCAACTTAATCCCGCTGCGGATCTAATTCTCTGTGATGGGATAGCCATTCACGCCGATCAGTTGTTGGATGGTAGCGAGCGGATCATACTAATTCAGCGCGGCAAACAACCTAATCATGAGGAACTCGAAGCACTCCTTCTCGCTCGTCACACCCCTGAAGTGCATCAACCACTTAAAAATGCCACGGTTGGTATTGCAGGGGCTGGAGGTCTTGGTTCAGCAATTGCTGTAGCCCTTATGCGCTGTGGAGTTGGCAATTTAATCATTGCCGACTACGACGTTGTTGAACCTTCGAACCTCAATCGCCAACACTATTTCATTGATCAAATTGGTCAAGCTAAAGTGACGGCCTTGGGGGAAACATTACGCCGGATCAATCCGTTTAACACGCTGCAATGTGAACAGGTGTTTCTCGACAAGGAAAACATTCCGAGAATATTTTCTGAAGTCGATGTGATGGTCGAAGCGTTCGATTGCCCTGAAGCAAAAGCGATGCTCAGCCAATGTTGGTTGCATAATTACCCGCAAAAGCCGCTTGTGGCGGCATCTGGCATGGCAGGGTACGGCCCGAGCAATAGCATCACAACCCGTCGTGCACTCGGCAATCTCTACCTCTGCGGTGACGGAAAAACAGCGGTGCAACCCGGAATGGGCCTCATGGCACCACGAGTCGGCATCGCCGCGCACCACCAAGCAAATACTGTCATCCGCCTAGTTTTGGGGATTGATCCTATTGAGGAGAACTAAACCATGAATGTCACGATCAACAACCAAGTACGCTCTATTGAGACAGCGACGACACTTAGTGCATTAATTGATGAGATGGGCTTGGATGACAAGCGCATTGCCATCGAATACAATCGCGATATTTTGACCCGCGAACAGTTCCCAACCATCACCTTACAAGATGGCGACAACATTGAGATTGTCAACTTTGTTGGCGGTGGCTAAACAATAGCGAGAGTCAAACTTATATAAAAATTTCCGCACATACATTATGACAGATAATACCGAATCGACAGACTCGGTACAGAAAGGCACACATCATGGATGATTTAATCATCGCAGGCCGCTCGTTCCGCTCACGCCTTATGGTCGGCACTGGCAAATTTTCATCAAACGCGCAAATGGCGGCAACCATTGAAGCATCGGGCGGCGATATCGTTACCGTTGCCCTGCGTCGCGTTAATATTGATGATCAACAGGATGACCTCCTTAACCATATTGATCGTAATAAATATCTTCTACTGCCTAACACCAGTGGTGCTCGCGATGCCGAAGAAGCGATCCGCCTTGCCCGACTCTCGCGAGCGGCAGGATGTGAACCATGGGTAAAACTTGAGGTTACGCCTGATCCTTACTACTTATTACCTGATCCGATTGAAACACTCAAAGCGGCGGAAGTGCTGGTAAAAGAGGGCTTTATTGTTCTGCCTTATATTAATGCTGATCCCGTTTTAGCCAAACATCTACAAGAGGTCGGTGTAGCAACGGTTATGCCCCTAGGTGCTCCCATTGGTACCAATAAAGGCTTAAAAACTCGTGACAATGTTGCCATCATCATTGAGCAAGCCATTGTTCCCGTTGTTGTCGATGCAGGATTAGGTGCGCCATCCCATGCTGCTGAAGCGATGGAACTCGGTGCCGATGCGGTGATGGTTAATACGGCTATGGCTGTTGCTGCCAACCCACCAATGATGGCTGCCGCATTTGGCAAAGCTGTTGAAGCAGGCCGTGAAGCCTATTTAGCTGGACTGGGCAAACAACAGAACCAAGCCGAAGCATCAAGCCCCCTTACAGGCTTTTTGAGGGACAAATAATCATGAGCTTCTCCGATGAAATAAAAAAATATCCCGCTGAACAGATTCAAGAACAGATGGCCAATACCACCACCAATCAGGTGGAACAAGCACTGGCTGCTGAGCGTTTAACCATGCGCGACTATGCCACACTACTGTCACCAGCAGCACAGCCGTATATTGAAGCCATGGCGCAAAAAGCGCATCAAATCACCAAGCAACGCTTTGGCAACATTATTCAACTTTACACCCCCATGTACTTGTCAAACGAATGCAGTAACGGTTGTAAATATTGCGGATTCAATGCAAGTAATAAAATTCCTCGGGCGACGCTAACTCTCGATGAGATTGAAAAAGAAGCCAAAATTATCCACGACTACGGCTTCCGCGCGATCCTATTATTGACGGGTGAGCACAAAAAGATGGAGGACAACAGCTATCTTGAGGCAGCTGTCAAACGGATCAAGCCACTATTTAGCTCCATTAGCATCGAGGTATACCCCATGGATACCGATGGCTATAAAAAGATGGTTAATGCTGGCGTTGATGGCTTGACCCTTTATCAAGAGACCTATGATCCCGTTCTTTATGAGTCACTGCACCCCTACGGAAATAAGCGGGACTACACTAATCGCCTTAATGCCCCAGATCGTGCAGGCGAGGCAGGACTCCGTCGTATCGGCGTTGGTGCACTGTTAGGCCTCGGTCCCTTTGAAAGTGAAGCCTTTTACACGGGCTTGCACGCCAACTACTTATCTAAAAAGTACTGGCGTAGCCATGTCAGCGTATCGTTTCCCCGTATTCGCCCCGCAGATGGTGGTTTTGCCCCCTTTCATATCATTGATGATACTCAGTTGGTGCAAATGGTGTGTGCGACACGCTTGCTTATCCCTGATGCAGCGTTATTCCTCTCTACGCGTGAAAGTTCAGAGCTACGCAACAGCTTAATGCCCCTTGGCATTACCCA
>Ga0193956_1000825_pt1 | contig 13274 bp, 14 predicted proteins | sample BB_7_MG_FD_140358 | JGI IMG/M metagenome (GOLD analysis project Ga0193956, IMG submission 140358) | Microbial mat bacterial communities from the Broadkill River, Lewes, Delaware, United States - BB_7_MG | ecosystem: Environmental > Aquatic > Freshwater > River > Microbial mats | place: USA...
ATAGGGTTAAATAGCTTAGATTTATAAAAAGGTTGTTTGATTAATGAATAGAGAAGATATTTTGGGTCAATTAAAAGTAGGTAAAGCTGTTCACAGTGGTTGGCTACAAAAAGCAAAACAGATGATTGATGGTTTCACAATCAATGAGACCTCAACTCCTGTGACATCTACAGAGTGTCAGTTTGGGTTGTGGTTCTATACAGATGGGCAGAGATTAAATAGCCTAAGAAATAACTCTCCTCAGAGTATGAAAAATATAGAGGCACTACACTACAAACTCCATGAGACATATCAAGAGATATATGATATATACTATGGAGGTAAAAGCAAAGGGTTTTTCTCTAGTAAGTTTAGTAGAAAAAAGGTCAAAGATGATGATGTCATACTAGCCAAATCACACTACGAACAGATGAAAAAGACCACTGATGAGCTTATAAGTGAGATTACTCGTACAGAGAGGAGAATAGCTGTAATAAATGCTGATGAGATAAACTCTATATGAGAGATAGTATAGATTTAATCATCAAACCTCCCTATCTCAAAAACTACACAAATGGTTACCCTCTAATATCAAAAGCGTATATTGATATAGGCTCTAAGCCAATCAAAGAGGGTACTCTCATAAACATCCTAGATAGTAGAAAAAACTTCATAGCAAAAGGCTACTATGGTATCCAAAACAGAGGTCATGGATGGATACTATCTCACAAAAGAGATGAAGCGATAGATGAGCGATACTTTGCACAGAAAATCAAAGAGGCTATAGCATATCGCAAAGAGTTTTTCGCTGATAAAAACACTACAGCTTTTAGGGTATTTAATGGTGAGGGCGATGGTATTGGTGGAGTTAGCATAGACTATTTTGATGGATACTATCTACTCACTTGGTATAGCGAGGGGATATATAGCTTCAAAAGAGAGATACTAAATGCACTTGAAAAAGCTGTAGAGTACAGAGGTATATACCAAAAGAGACGATTTGATACAAAGGGGCAATATCTTGATGATAAAGATGACTTTATAAAAGGCTCAACAGCCCCTAACCCTATTATTATCAAAGAGAGTGGAGTTAATTTTGCTATATATCTTGATGATGGTGCTATGGTGGGGCTATTTCTTGACCAAAGAGAGGTACGCAAAACTATTAGAGATAAGTATGCAAAAGATAAAACTCTCCTAAATACATTCTCATATACAGGAGCTTTTTCTGTAGCAGGTGCATTAGGTGGAGCAAAAAAGACTACAAGTGTAGATTTGGCAAAGAGAAGCCTAGCTAAGACAAAAGAGCAGTTTGAGATAAACTCTATTGATGTAAGTGGGCAGGATATAATTGTAGAAGATACATTTAACTACTTCAAATATGCAAAGAGAAAAAATCTACTCTTTGATATAGTAGTACTAGACCCTCCTAGCTTTGCAAGAACCAAAAAATATACATTTTCTGTAGCCAAAGATTATGTAAAACTACTCAAAGATGCCATAGCCATCACCAACAGTGGAGGAATAATAGTAGCTTCAACTAACTATAGCAACTTCAATATGGAGAAGTTCAAGGGCTTCATAGATAAGGCATTTAACTCACTAGATAAGAGATATAAAATAGAAGAGAGCTTTAGCTTACCAAAAGACTTTAGAGTTTATGAGAAATTTAAAGAGAGCAACTACCTCAAAGTAGTATTTATAAGGAAGATATAAAAATGCAACTACAACTAAAAAATATAGGAATGATAAAAGAAGCCAATGTCAAGATAGATGGTTTGACTGTTATTGCTGGTGAGAATGATACTGGGAAGAGTACATTAAGTAAAGCTTTATATTTTATAGTAACCTTTCTTTCTGATGTAGATAAAGTTAAAAAGAATTTTAGAGAAGGTAAACTTTCTCCTAAAAATGAATCGAAAAGAGCTTCTCGACTATCTAAACTTATTTTTGATAATCAACTAAATAATAATTCATCTTTTATTGTAGAAACAGACAGTAAAAAATATCAATTTGGTGTTAAAAACAATAGTGTAACAAATGATGATTTTGATGCGATTCAAATAGATAAAAATGAGTTAAATCAACCTATTATGATTGAAACACCTATAGAGGATAAAAATAAACTTCAAGAGATATATGAAAAGTTATCAGAACCTTTTGATGAATTTGATAAAATGGATAGTGACATACTCAATGGGTGACAAGTATAATTTAGAATTGATACTTAATAATGAATATATTGATTGTAAATCTACATTAAAATTAACAAGTTTGGATGATAGAAAACCTACAGATGTAAATTTTTATAAAAATAACTTTAAGGAATTAAAATGCTAAGACCAATGAAAAACACAATAACAAAAACAACTATAATCATAAGCTTATTAATAAGCTTGACCTCTTGTAGCAACTCCAAAGGCAAGGTTATAAGCAAAATAGATGAAGCCTCAGGTGTAGGATATTGTAAAGATACCAAAACATTTATCATAGCCAATGATGAGGGGACTTACTACGAGATAGACAAAAAAGGCAAAACCATACACAAAGAGAAGCTAGGTAAGTATGATTTGGAGGGTGTGGTGTGTGAAGATGATAGATTTCTCTTTGCTCTAGAAGATAAAGGTATTTTGATAGTAGATAGAAAAACTAAAAGCAAAAAAGAGATAACTCTAAACACAAGCTACAATGGCAAGAAGATAAAGATATTTAACAAAAAATCAGGGATAGAGGGTATCGCTAAAGATGGTAACTTAGTATATCTATCCAAGCAGTCCAAGAAAAAAGAGGACTCCTTTATAGTAGTAGTCAAACTAGAGCCATATCCATCAAGGATAGTAGATATAATAGAACACAATATCAAAGATACAGCAGGACTTACTATATATGAAGATGACCTATATATGGTAAGTGACAAAGAGGATTTACTCCTAAAATACGACCTCAAAGAGAAAAAAATAACCCAAAAAATCAAACTCGAAGAGGGTGCTTGGGAGGGTATAGATTTTGATAACAAAGGAAATGTATATCTAGCAGATGATGATGGCAGAGTAGTCAAGTTCAAACGCAAAGAGCTAGGACTCTAAATAGATTATGAAACTCTACCAACTCCAAAAAATAGCCTCTAGGCTAAATCAATTTACCTTTATTAGCCGAGCAAGACGAGTAGAGGATAACACCATTGAGATATCGTTTGACAAATCAGAGAGCTTCTTTTTCAATATGACAAAAGGGAATAGCTATATATACAAAGCCAAATCTCAAAGACCACTTCAAGGATATAATGCTCCCTTTGATACCCTGCTTCACTCTTTGTTGTCTAGTTCATCTTTGGTATCTGTGGATATTCCAAATGGTGACCGTCTTTTGCGTCTAAAGATAGCACCCAAAAGCTCATATAAAGATAAGATTATCTATCTCCAACTTGAATTTACAGGTAAAAATACCAATGCGATATTGGTAGATGAAGATGAGATTATCATCGAAGCCCTACGGCATATAGATAGTGATAGCTCATTTAGAGTAGTCAGACCCTCAACCAAACTACAACCAATCCCACCATTTGTAAGAGCAAAAACCAAAACAGAGATAGAGGAGAATATAGAAGATATAGATGGCTACCTAGAGAATATCTATACCCAAAAAGAGAGCCAAAAACTCATATCTCTCAAAAGACAGAAGATAGCTACTATAGAGAAGAAGAGTAAAAAACTAGCCCTCATACTAGACTCTCTCTCTGATGAGAGCCATCTTTTGAATATCGCCAAAGAGTATCAGAGCTGGGGTAATCTAATTTTGGCAAACCTATATCAGATAAAGCCCTATGATAAAAAGCTAAAAACTTACGACTTCGATGGTAATGAAATCACCATAACACTACCCAAAAACACCACAGTAAATCGTATGAGTGACTACTACTTCAATCTAGCCAAAAGAGCCAAAAATAGAGCCAAAAGCGTATATATAGAGAGAGACAACCTAGAGAGTAAAAAGAGCTTCTATGATAATATTCTACACGCCCTCAATCAAGCCACCACTGCTTATGAGGTAGAGCTTCTAGTCCCCAAAAGAGGCAAATCTCAACGCAAAAAAGAGAGAGTAAAAGATGCAGAGCTATTTTGGATAGAGGGGTACAAGGTACTTGTAGGAAGAAACTCAAACGAAAATCAAAAACTCCTATCCATAGCCAAAGCCAACGATATATGGATGCACATCAGAGACATACCCTCCTCTCATGTCATCATAAAAACAGACAAACAAAACCTACCAGAGTCTGTAATCAAATCAGCCTCCAAACTATGTGTAGATTTCTCCCTCAAACAAGCAGGAGATTATGAGGTAGATTACACCAAACGAAAGTTTATCAAAGTCCAAGAAGGCTCAAATGTCCTATACAACAAATATGAGACAATAAGAGTAACCAAAGAGGGAGTAGAGATTAGAGTGTAGGCTCTGAGATAATAGTGATATTAATATCACTATATATAGGGGTCTCTTTAGAGATAACAAAACTTCTCGTCCCTATAATATCGCTAATATTAATATCGCTATTTTCTAATATTAGAGCTAATGTATAGTTACCCTCTACAAGATTTGAAAAGCTAAACTTATCTTTGGTAAGTATAATATCCTTGATACTATCTAATCCTCTCACAAAGCTTATATAGTTACTACTCTCAATTAGTGCCAACTTGCTCTTATAGGGTAAATTATTGATAAGACCTGATATTTTGCCACTATTAAATCTATATTTTTCTAGTAGTTTATCCCAGCTATCATTTTGGGTACTCATATCATAAAACTCTTTTGCTCTCTCTTCATCTCCAAATGAAATCCAAGCTTTGGATAGAGTATAAGCAGCGTCACTTGATATATAAAATCTACTCTTATCACTTAGTTTTTCTAAAAATTGACGATTTGTCTCATTTATAGGTAACATCTGAAGTGAATGAAGAAGCACCATAGAGTATAAAACATCTCCACGGTTCTCTATAAGTTCAAAAGAGACCTCTCTAAACTTCTCTATATCCCACATACGAATAGAGATTTGGAGCAGTGTTTCCATAGCACTACTTGTAAAGTATCTAAAATCTCTACCGTAAATATACTCTTCTAATTTAGGGATATTATCAGCTATTAAGTCTATCTCTTGTGGCTGTGTAGATACTCTATTAAATAGTGAGTGGTTTGGTACTCGAATTTTTACCTCTTCTATATGCTGTTGTTTATCTAGTATCAATACCCTATGAGGTTTTGGTCTCTCTTTTAGTATGGTTAAGTTTGCGACTTGATTTAATGATGCTCTATTCATATCGTGATTTTCAAGATAGGTCTGAAAGGAGTAGTTTACTATTACGACAAAGAGTATCAAAAGAGTAGCTAAAATATTAAATCTCTTGAGGTTTTTGATAGATGTTATTATAACAGAGGCGATAAAGATATGCATCAAAAAAGCTACACCTACAATAATAAATGTAAGTTTTATAAAACCACTCTTTACAGCTTCACTTGTATTACTCAATATCTCCATAGAGCTTATGCTATTAGATATAATATTGATTAGATGCAGTCCAAAGAAGAGTATTACTATTGTAGAGAAAATAGTATAGACCAATAGTTCAGAGTATAGTATCTCATTTTTATCTATCTTGTTTGAAATATAAAATATTGTAAATAATATTATAAAGAGTGATATAGCCATTGGTAGCTTATCTATTGGCATAGTAAATAGATATACAGATAAACCTATGAGTATAAATATAACTAAAATAAGTAGATTGATTTTGATATTATCTCTATTAAATAACTCTATTTTACTAAATATCATTCTTGTAGCTATAAACATAAGTAAAATATAAAAAATAGAAGCATACTCCATACTATCTTTTAGTGATAGAATATACTCTACACTCTCTATAACCATAAGAGAGTACATCTCTTGTGACATATAAATTAGTGAATATTTAGGTATAGCAACAGAGAAAAGTATAAATGATATAAGCAATCCACCAACTATACCAGCAATTGAGAAGAGTACAATGCTTCCCCATAATCTATCTATATTCTTCATACTATTTCTCCTAATATTGTATAGTAATTTTATATTTTATTCTTAATAGACACCACAGGATTATTTGGTTTTTGGTAGCTAACTATAAGACACTACACTGTATCTTATCTATAGTCTTGGTGGTACTCTTGCCATCAACAAACTGCACAAGCTTCACCTCTTTGGCTATATCGCTTCCTACCACCTCTTTGCCCTCATAATCTCCACCTTTGACCAATATATCAGGCTCTATCATCTCTATCAAATCATAAGGAGTCTCTTGGCTAAATATAGTTACGAAATCTACACTTTGAAGCCCTGCTAATACAAACGCTCTATCCTCTTGGGTATTTATCGGACGACTCTCACCTTTGAGTTTGCGTACCGAACTATCTGAATTTAGTCCCAATATAAGCACATCTCCAAAAGATTTAGCAATGTCCAAATAGCTCACATGTCCACGGTGAAGAATATCAAAACATCCATTGGTAAAGACTATCTTTTTACCTAGTTTTTTAAGCCTCTGAACCTCTTTTTGTATCTCTGTGAAGCTCTGTATATGATGCTCTATAGAGGTTTTATGCAAAGAGGCACGATAGGCTTCTATCTCTTCAAGCGTGGCTGTGGCACTTCCTAGTTTTCCAACTACCACTCCAGCAGATAGATTGGCAAACTCAACGGCTTCAACTATATCTTTGCCTTGTGAGAGTGCATACCCCAAAGAGGCTAAGACTGTATCCCCTGCTCCTGTAACATCATATACCTCTCTTGCTACAGTAGGACGGATAATAAGCTTATCATCATAGATGGCTATACCATCTTCACTCAAAGTAATAAGAGAGACACTAAGTTTGGCTATCTCTTTAAGCTTTTTAAGAGCTTCAATAAGTGAACTATCACCCTTAATATCTATATTTGATGCCTCTATAGCCTCTTTTTTGTTGGGAGTAAGAAGATACGCCCCTGCATATTTGCTATAGTCTGTACCTTTTGGGTCTATAAGGACTTTTTTATCTTGGCTAGAGGCATATTGGATGATATTTTGAGTCAAAGAGTCTGTAAGTACACCTTTACCATAATCAGAGAGTAGCACAATATCATAATCATTACACATCTGCTTAAACTTCTCAAAAAGTAGCATCTCACTATCTATAGAGATATGCTCTTTGCTCTCTTTATCATACCTCACCACTTGTGTATGTGTAGCGATAAGACGCGTCTTTTTGGATGTCTTTCTCCCCTCTTGCTCCACAAGATAGGCATCTACATCTATGGCATGAAGAAGGCTTTTTAGCTCCTCTCCTGCACTATCTGCACCAATAACAGACAATACACTAACTTCACAATCAAGAGCGTAGAGGTTATTAACCACATTACCAGCCCCACCTAAAACCGTGCTTTCTTTATCCACCTCCACTACAGGCACAGGAGCTTCAGGTGAAATTCGATTGACCTTACCCCACAAGTAGTGGTCTATCATCAAGTCACCTATGACTAGTATTTTTGATTTTTTCACTACTTCACCTCAACCTCAAATAACCTCTTTATCTCGGGGATATAAGCTTTTATGCCATCTTCAAGTTCAAACTTAGGTTTATATCCTAGATTATCTATGGTGCTTTCTATATTTGCCTCTGTGAAGAACTGATAAGCACCTACAAATGGATTGGGGATATACTCTTTGCCGTTATCTATATTAAGCTCTTTTTGGAGTATATCTACAATATCCTCAAAACTTCTAGCCTTGCTAGTCCCTACATTATAGATACCTGAGCGTTTTGGGTCACATGCTAAGATATTGGCTTGAATAACATCATCTATATATATAAAATCTCTTAAAATCTTATCACTCCCCTCAAATAGTCTAGGAGTTTTACCTGCTAATATCTGATGCCCAAACTGTACTACCATAGAGGCTGTAGAGTTTTTGAAAAATTCTCTGCTTCCATAGACATTAAAGTATCTCAACCCCACTATAGATATAGGCATATCTTTTTTGATATAGTTATAGCTGATATTATCCATCATCATCTTAGAGAAGCCATAAGCGTTATTGGGTGCTTCATATCCCACTTCAAATCTATCTCCCTCACCATAAGTAGAAGCAGAAGAGGCGTATATCATACTAGCTCTATGTTTTATAGCGATTTTAAGCAGAGACTCATAAGCATTTACATTGGTTTTTATCATCAAATCCTGCTCTGCCACTGTAGTATCAGAGATAGCTGCTTGATGAAATATATAATCAAAATTATAATCCTCTTCAATATCTGCTAGAGCCTCCTCATCATTAATATCACCAGAGATGACAATACCTCTAAAGCCAAGGAGATTTTTAAAGTGACCAAAACTCTTGAGATTACCATTGGAAAATCTCTCACCACTTCTAAAACTATCAAATACCACAACAGTAGCATCAGGATACTCATTTTGAAAATAAAAAGCCAAGTTTGAGCCGATAAATCCAGCTCCTCCTGTGATTAGTATGGTTTTGTTGTTAAAGTCTATGTTGTTGTATTTCATTTTGTACCTTTTATATATTTATCTATGCCGTTATCACACCATTTTAATTTAGCTACTATTGTATTATTCAAGATAGTATCATTTTTTTTCAAGCTAACTCTTGAATTTTCATTATGCCATATATGATATGCTATACAATTAAACTTTATGTTTTTTCGCTTAATACCATAATTATACAATCTTTCTACAAACTCACTATCTTCTCTACCCCATCCTACAAAATCTTCATTAAATCCATTTACATCAATACAATCAACTCTAAAAAAAGATAAATTACATGTTTTTATCCCTCTATGTTCTTGTGTTATTGTCATAAAAGTTTTAGATAATATTTTAGAATGTATAGCATTTATTCTATTGTCTATATTTTTTGATAGAAAATTAAAACTCATATTTTTATTTAACAAAACTTCTTTTGATTTTATATGGTTTAATAATACTCTACTCCCTTGTATAAAACAACCTTTTTGTGAATGCTCTTTATGTTCTTTGATAAACTCTTTATCTAAAATCATATCACCATCAATCAAAATTATATATTCATAACTAGATTTAACTATAGCCTTATTTCTACTTGATGATGCTCTAAATCCCCTATCCTCTTGCCATGAGTGAACTATATTTACTATCGATTTTTTTGATATTTTATCTATCATCTCTTTAGTTCTATTATCAGACCCGTCATCTGCGATAACTATTTCATCTGGAAGAGTAGTTTGATTTAATGCACTAAGTATAGACAACTCTAGTGCCTCTACCCAATTATATGTAGTAATTATAAGGCTTACTCTCATTGATAACGCCTTTTTTCTTTGGACACAAAAAGATTTTTGATTTTATATTTATTTTTCTTAAAAGATTTATGTCTATTATCAAGGTGAATAATATATTCAACTGTTTTTAATTCATCATAATTCATCTCTTTAGCATACTCTAATGCAATTATCTCTAAGGCATCTTCATCAGCCCAAAGTTTTGAGAAGTTTTTACATCCTATCTTAAAATCAATCTCTTTAAATGCCATACGATTAATATCTACAATAGTAAACTCATAACTATTTTCTATTTTTTTGATTAAAATATTTCCAGGCGAGTAATCTTGATGCAAAATTCCATTTTTATGCAAATCTACACTAAAATGTGCAAATTTTTTTAAAATATTTACTCTATCTATAAAACTACTATCTTCCAATGGCTCTCTTAGTGTAAAATCAAATTTAAACTCCTTTGAGATAAAAAAGCTTTTTTTCAATAAAAAGTCATACTCTTCTACAAATGCAATGGGGGTAGGTGTGTTAATGCCTAAGGTATTAAGCTTCAAAGCATTATCATAAGCTTTATGTGCTTTTGAGTCTCTTAAATATGTATAGATAAATGCCCTTATTAGATTTGGAACTTTATAAGATTTTACAACTACACTATATTTGATACATTTTAAAACTTTAATCTCATTTCGTGCTTTATGAATATTATCTAAACTACTATTGAAATGATTTACTATATTTTCTGTAAATAATCGGCACTCTTCAAAAATAGGATTAAGTGTCAATATTTTTTTTATCAAGAGAAGCTCCTAAAAATAGACCACTAAAAAGAATAAATAGTGTATTTGCAAACTGTTTTAAAAGTAATGGCTCAGCTATAAAAGCAACAAGAAATATAGTAACAAAAAGCAGACTCAACTCCTTTAATTCAGGATTTGATATTTTAAGTCTATAGAGATTATAAAAAATAAGTAACATCAAAAATAGACCTACAAAGCCACCTTGAACTAAGATATTTAGATATTGACTATGAAAATGCTCTTTGGGGATAAACTCTATAACAGACTTATCAAAACCATGATTGTCTCTGTCCAAGGCATCTTTTGCAGCACTATTATAATCACCAACTCCCACTCCAAGTAGTGGATTTTCTTTAATTATATCAGTAGCAACATAATACATCGCAACTCGTATTCCCCAACTTGAATTTAAATTACCTTTAAATATCTTCTCTATATCTTGTTTGGCAGAGTGAACTCTTGATTGAAACTTATTACTCAATAGATAAGCACTACTAAAAATAAAAATAGTTAAGATAACTGCACTGACAAGTGATTTTATACTAACTCTATAATGAATAAAAACAGCTGCAAAAATCCCAACTAAAAACGCTAGTTGTCCTGTCCTACCATCATTGATAAATAGGTTACCTAGAATAGTAATAAAAAATAGTAAGAGTAGTAATTTTACTTTGATACTATATCGTTTAGAGATAATACGATTAAGAAGAATTATAGCAGTAAAGCCAAGAAATAGACTATATGTAATATGAAACATAAATGGAGAGGGGTAATTACTGCCATGACCTTTGACTTTCCATAATTCAAAAAACATACCATAAGATATTATCTCACTAACCATCATACCCAATATAAATGCTGAAATAACTATAAATATCTTATCTGTTTTTATACTCAATCCAATAGCAAATATAACAAACCAGTACCAATAGAGTTTTCTAAAACTAAAGACATTATCAAGATTATCACTCCATAGTAGTGATAGTGTTATAAATCCTATAAAGAGTAGAATAGATTTAGCAAGTGCTGAGTCTCTTAAAATATTAAACCTATTTTTAAAATCACCTTGTAGTATTAAAAGTAGCAAAAATAACGATAGAAAAATACTATTAGTAGCTTTTGATAAGGGCAGCATAAAAGCAAAAAGTAAAAGTGAGTAGTAGTATGTTTTTTCAAAATTAATCTTTGAACGGACTATTGATAGCATAAATGTTCCTATATTTGTTTGAGAGTATATTATAACAGTTATAGGCTTTAAGATAAAATTCTCTTACGCATATCTCTGTATAACCATCTAAAGCGATGAAATCGTTTTTTCTTTTGAATAGAACTTTCAAAAAGTCCTGCCTGAGAACCTTGTGTAACAATAGTTGGCTCAAGCCAATAGATATGATTATCTACTTCTTTATCAATAAGATTATACATATGGTCAGCTGGTAAGTTTGTAGTATTGTTTTTTAACCACTCCAATCGTTTTATAACTGCTTTCTTAGAGATAAGATATGAATCGGCTGCTCTATTTTCATAGTTTTTATATAAAAAAACTCCTTTTTTTAACTCTTTTTTTGGTGTGTACATATTAGCTGCATTTCCTAAAGATATAACAAAATTTTCTTCTATGTCCTTCAACTCTTTTTCAATATTTGAAAACATAATTAAACTATCTTGACTAAAAATCACATCATCTTCAAGAACTAAAAAAATATCTCCTTGAGCTTTTTCAATTTTTTTTAAGGCTTCTATATGCTTCATACTACAAGAGAGTTCAGACATTCTCAATGTATGTTTTGGAGAAAAATATTTTGATAATTGCTCTTCTCTTAATTGAGGTATATCATATTCAAGAACAAATTCAAAATTTAATTTTAATTTTTCAAACTGCTCTTTAATACTCTTTTCTCTATCCTCATAACCTTCTGTGACATGCAATACATAAATTTTTGAAATATAACCTATCATTATATTTCACCTTGCTTTTTAAAATACTTATCCAATACCAACAAAGATATAGTATCTTCTCGTTTATTATCTTTAAATTGTTCTATATATTTGTGTGCATTATCTATAATAGATTGAGACTCTTCTATATGAGTTGAGTAGTATTTTATCTTCTCTTCTAGGTCTGAATAGTCATCTTTTAATAGTACATAGTGATGATTTGGAATAAGTCGTCCCTCCATAAACCAAGTTTCATACTTAGGTTTAACCATAAAAGCCAAAGAGTTTGATGACATAACCCACTTTAGATTACTTGCAACATCATTACCCTCTATACATAGTATAAATTTATATTTTAAATGCTCTCTTACTGACATTTTGGGCTTTTCCCATTTGATTTTACCTTTATCTTTTCTTTTGATAATTTGTCCTACATCACAAAGTGGATGTGTATAAAATTTATCCAAAAACTGTTTTCTATGCTCTTGATGTGCTTTACCTCTCCATAGTAAAATATCTTTTTTATCCTCAAATTTTATTTTGTCATTTAAAAATATAAAATGTCTTACTTTGTCTAGTTTCATAATAATAGAGTTTTGATTATCATCACCAATAGGACGACTTTTGAGTAGAGATGGCTCTGCTGGAACTTCAATAATATCTCCAAATAGATAAGATATTTTATTTATAGGGTTAAAGTATATTAAATATTTATATAAATCAAAAAAATATGTCTTTTTTTTCTCTTTTCTAAACTCTTTTATACTCTTAAAATCTATTAATTTATAGCTATTTTCTAACTTATTATAGTAATTAACTCTATCAAGTATATACTCTTTTTCATCTATATCTCTTAACTTATCAATCAATACTCTTCTATAGAAAAATGATGGAGTTAAGAATATTACTATATTTTTAATATAATAGATAAATTTAACATTTTTAGATAAATCTATACGAATATATCTATTATTAAATAGTTTAGTTAATATATTTGACATCTGATATCCTCACAAAATAAAGTATCTATTATATCTGAGTTATTATTAATTCGTCCACAGTTTAAGGTGAAATAGACTATGCTATTATTTAATGTAATCAAAAACCAAAGGATTATTATGAATAAGTTTAAAGATGTGAAGTTGAATGATGAGATATACTCTGTTGTATTTGGGTTTGGTAAAGTTGTTTTTGTGCTTACCAAATCACTTAGATTAGATG
>Ga0193956_1000826_pt1 | contig 13267 bp, 17 predicted proteins | sample BB_7_MG_FD_140358 | JGI IMG/M metagenome (GOLD analysis project Ga0193956, IMG submission 140358) | Microbial mat bacterial communities from the Broadkill River, Lewes, Delaware, United States - BB_7_MG | ecosystem: Environmental > Aquatic > Freshwater > River > Microbial mats | place: USA...
AGAACCATGAATTTACTTAGCTTGAAATTTTTGAATTAGACATGAAAATATTTTCTTTGCTTAAAAATATCTTATCAACCATATGGATTTCTAAGTTTTGATGGCCATTTTTTAGATATACTATCCAAGTATCAAACATTTGTTCTTATTAATTGGAAAACTTCATTATATTTTGTTCTTTCGAGTTGCATATGTTCTTTTGATGAATCTTCTCTTACACTTTTTTTGTTTAATTCTAGGATATTATATGCTACTCTTCTATAAATCTGCAATTTTGTTACTGCAAGATTCATACAAGTAGAATTTTTGAAATATTTTGATGAATTAATAGTACTAGCTTCTTGATTTTGACATGCCATAACTTCTTCAATTAGTTCTACTCAACAAAAGTCATTATATTCATGCCAATATTTTCAAAAAACAGAAAAGTTTTTTTCCAATTCATTAGATGCTTCAATATAATTCGAATCTGCATTAGGTCAAAAAAACCTATCTTTGTCTTTTTCCAAATTAGTTAAATACAAATCTATTTTATCATCTATTTTGCTAAATTTTTCATCTAAAGCTAATTGTAGTGCAATTTCTTCTCTTGATCATTCAATACAAATCATTTTTTCACTCTCTGAAACTCATCTAGTATTTCAATCTACATTAGCTTGTGAACATTTATCAATTTTTTCTTTATATTTACATTCACTTTTTTCTTCTCAATAAGATATTTTAAATAAAAGAAATATTCAAACAAGAGCAATTAAAAAAGATAATAATATTTTTTTCATCTTATTATTTTTTAGAAAATATTTTTAAAATTCAAACCAAAACCTTTCAAAAAACACTGTATCATTTTTTGGCTATTTTTGTAGATTCTTCAGAAATATTTTGAGCTACATTATCTTTTTTTCTTTTTTTTGATAGTCAGATCATAGAAGCCACAGCTCAACCAATAATCAGACCTGTAACAAGTTTATCTATATTACGGGCTTGTTTTTTTATTTTATCTTTTTTATTAAAAAACACTTTTTTCAAAATTAATTATAAAATCTTAATTTTCTAGTTTATCTATTTTTATTTCTTTTGATTCAAAAAATAATTTTTTTATATGAATTATAAGTAGATTATTTTCCATTGTAGCTTTAATATTATCAAAATCTAAATTTTCTGGTAATATTATATTTCTAACAAATTTTCACCAAAAACATTCAGAATTTTTAATAACTACACCTGATTCAAATATTTCAGGTTTTTTTCTAGTTCACGAAATCGTTAAAATAGCATTATTAAAAGACAAATCTATATCTTCTAATGCGATTCAAGCAATTGGTGCTAATATAGTAATTTCATAGTTATCTTCCAATATATCAACAGCAACTTGTCATACATCACTTTTACTATCTTCTTCAGCTAAAATATCTTCATCTAATTCTTGAGTAATATCTTCTTTTCCTAATCAAAACATTTTTATCATAATAAACTTAATTTATAACAAATAAATTTTATAATTAAATTATAGTTGCTTTTTAAAAAATTCAAAATATTAAAATAAAGAATCTTCTCAAATAATTTTTTTCATATCATCTTTTAGTTCTGCTCTAAATTCTTTTTTTTCTCAATATAATTCAAAATCTAATAAAAATGCATGTAAAGCTTGTCTCTTAAGTTGATATCTTGTAGCCATTTCTTTATTAACTCTAACATTTCAGTAAGTTTTATCTCATAAAATTGGGAAACCAATACTTGCAAGATGTACTCTAATTTGATGTGTTCTTCAGGTTTCTATTTTTACTTTTAATACTGTATATTTATTATCAATATAAGAAAGAACTGTTCAATATGTAATTGCTATTTTTGGGTTAACCGGAGAAATTGTAGTCATTTTCATCCTATCATTTGGATCCCTTCACATAAATGATTCGATTTTAAAATCCGTATTTTTAATTTTTCAATTAACTATTGCTATGTAATATTTGTCAATTTTTCTTGTCTTTATAATATCAGATAAATACTTCATCATAGAATCTGATTTTGCAATAAGAATTATTCAAGATGTATCTTTATCTAATCTATGGACTATTCAAGGTCTTTCAATTCAATTAATACTTGGTAGATTATTTTGACAATGGTATAGTATAGCATTTACGAGTGTTCAAGTTTTTCAATTTTCTCAAGGAACTGGATGAACATTTATACCTGCTTCCTTATTTATTATTAAAAGATTTTCATCTTCATAAATTACATGAATTTTTATATTCTCTGCTAAAACTTCACTCAATTTTTCTATTTTTATTTCTAGTTCAATAATATCCTTATTATTAATTTTGATATTTTTAGAAATATTTTTTCAATTAATAAAAACCTGTCCTCTATCAATAAGTTTTTGAATATAACTTCTTGAAAAATCCTTAAAAAGAGCTGATAAATACATATCAACTCTTACTTTTTTTTCAGATAATACACAAAAATTATATTTCATTAGTTATATTTCGTTAATTATTTTTTATAGACCTAATCAAGCCTTTATATCATCTATTTTGTTTTTATTCTCATCTTCTACGGTTTTATTTTCATTTTCTGCTTTGTATAAGTCACCTAATTCAACCCATTCTTTCTGTTGTTTTGCAACAAGTTTTTTAATATCATCAGGATGTTGTTTTGCTAAATCTCTAAATTTTACTCTTTCATCTGTAAAAACTTTTGCAAGTTCGTCAAATTGAAATTGAGATAGCGTAGGAACTGCATCAACAACTCTCTTTTTTTCCATTGTATTCAAAGAAAGACTATGTTTTAATAAATCAACAAAATCCTTTTCGTCAACATTTACTTCTTTAGAATGCAACATTAAAAGATCAAAAACAATTTTATCTACTTCTTCTTCTGTTAATATAATATTATTTGACATAAATTTGATAATAATAATTAAAACATTATTATTATAAGCAATTTTTTAATATATCAATTTAATTTTTAATTTTTTTGTAATTTTGTCAACTTTCAAAAGTAAATGAATAATTCTGAAAATAAATAAAATACAAAAAAACGATTTTATGTATACTATTTTTTCATATGATTATTGAAAAATCAAGGCTACGAAAAAAATAGCAAAAGCTGAAAAAAATATTGATCTATGATATATAATTAACTTTGAAATAGAAACAAAAAACAAAACAAATATCCACAAAATAAAAAATATTAAAATCACATCTGAATTTAATACTCAAAATAAATCATTTTCTATTATTAATAAATTCCTTGAAAATCTTTCAACAATATTAAAACATATGCCGGAATGAATAGCTGTTTATGAAGTATATAATATAATGGAAATAGTTAATACAAAACAAAATATATCAGAAATACAACTAATATTAAGTAAGCTAAAAATATTGTCTATTGCAGGAGAATTAAATATAGAAAACAAAAATGCAACTATTTCAAAAATATTAAAATTTGTGAGTAGAAATAATATTAGTGATATTTTTAGATTAGGATGAATTAATGAAGAATTAAAAAAAGAATTAGAAATGTTCTAATTCTTTTTATATATCTCTAATACCCTATATTCTCTCTAATTCTTTCAAGCATACTTAAATCTACTTCGCTAATATTTTTTGGCATTAAAGCTTCTATTTTGATTATTAGATTACCTTCCTTTCAAGCTTCTTTTTTTCATAGTCATTTTACTCTTAGTTTTGTTCATGGTTTAGTCCCCTTTGCTATTTTTAATTTTACTTTTTGTCAATATACTCAAGATACTTCAATTCTACATCATAATATTAAATCAAAAATTGGGACTTCATATGTTTTTTCAAAATCAAGACTTATAGGTTTTTCTTTAGTTTTTGTTCTTGATGTAGTTTTACGGCTTGTTCATCACATTCATCAGAATAAATCTTCTATATTAAAATCAAATCAAGATGATTGACTTCATCTACTATTTCATCACATTCATCAAAACATATCTTCAAATCATCAAAATCAAGCTCCTCAAGTATTTGATCAAGCTCCGGAAAAAGGATTTGATCAAGTAGATCAAAAAGTATCGTATTGTTTTTTCTTAGATGAATCTGATAATACTCAATATGCTTCATTAATTTCTTTAAATTTTGCTTCTGCAGTTTTATCTCATTTATTCCTATCAGGATGATATTTCATTGCTTGTTTTCTATATGCTTTTTTTATTTCTTCTCAACTAGCACTTTTTTTTATTCAAAGCGTATCATATAAATTACTTGACATTTTACTTTATTTTATTATAAATAATATATGTTAAATTTTTACCAAAAAATTATGAAAAAAATTATTACAATAATTATAACGCTTACTATATTTTTTTCAACTATAAATATTAGTTTTGCTGAAAGAACGTATAATGAATGATATATTGAACAACTTCTTGACTTAAATATATGAATTGAAGAATATGATTTAACTCTAGCTCATATAACTCAAATATATTTTAGTGATGTAAATACTCAAAATCTATTTGAAGAATTTAAAAGAACTTCCTATTTATTAAATGAAGAAATTATAAAAAGTTATAGAGAATGAAAATTCGATTATTATCAAGTAAATTGAATAATATCTAATCAAAAAAAGTTTATATATCATATAAATAGATTATTCTATTATATAAGTATAAAAGAACAAAATTCAAACTATATTGAAACTGATGATTTCATATTAAAACATTATAATGTTTCAAGAACATATTATAAAAGAATACAAGCATTAGTTAATAAAAATTATTAATAAAAAATCAGTATAAATAAAATATCCTACAAAAAGTAAAATGTATAAAAAATATATTTTACTTTTTTATATTTAAATAATAAATTTTGATTATTTTTTTTAAAATTATATAATTTCTATGATTTATTAATAATATAAAAATGAGAAGTAAAATAGTAATTTATACTGTAGCTTTAGTCCTCATGTTATGAGTACCTATATTAAGATATTATGTAAGTTCTCCTTGAATTAATGCATGTGTTTTAGAATATGTTGATAATATGGAAGATAGTAATTTTAAATGAAATATGTACAATATTGATTGAGTCAGACATATTGAAGCAGGTAATTCTAATATGAATAAAAGCTTGGAAGAATATAAAATATGAGAAGCAAATTGATGTCTAATGTCTAGTGATAATCTTTTTACAGATTTAAATAATACGTTTTATTGTAGTATCACATATATAATAAAAAACCTACCTATTAATGATAAATTAAAAGAACCTTTATGAATAATGAAATCTGAATAATTTAATTTTTTAAACAAATAATATGAAAAACAATACAAATAATTTATATATTACAGTTCTAATAATACTTTGTACATCTCTTATAATATTAACAAATAATATTTCATCTAGAAATTCAACTGAACTTATTTATAATAAGATAATGGATACAGAATATAGTAAAATTTGATGAAAAGATAATTATGATTTACTAAAAGAATTACAAAAAAAAGAGATACTTGCATATTTAGATACAATAAAAAAAGAAAAACCATTATTAATTCAAGAAGTACAAAATAAAATAAATGCTAAAAAAAATAATTATGAATTTTTGGATACCTTAAGTATTAATGAATTAAAAAAAGATACATATATTAAGTGAAACACATGAGCTATTGTAAGTATTATTGAATTCTCTGATTTGGAATGTGAATATTGTATAGATTATCATAAATCAAACTACTTAAATGATATACTTAGTCTTTATCCAGAAAATACAAATTATATTTTTAAAAATTTTCCTCTACCTACTCATCAAAATTCAAGAATAATTGCTGAATCAACAAACTGTATCAAAAATTTATCTAATTGAGATATGTATTTAGAATATATAGATAAAATATTTAATAGTACTAATTGATGATGAAAATGATTAGAATTATCACAATTATCAAAATTTGCAGAAGAGCTTCAGATTAATAAAATAGATTTTGAAAAATGTTTAAATGAATGAACTTATTCTCAAAATATTGAAAAAGAGTTTAATCAATGATTAAACTTATGAATAAATTCAGTCCCTTCAACAATTATACTTAATAATAAAACTTGAGAATATGTTTTATTAAAAGAAAAAGTTGAAAAAGAACAATTAGAAAATATAGTTTGAAATTTAATAAACTAAAATTTATCTTCTATTAAATTAAAATTAAAAGTAGATTTAATATTATTTTCATAATATTCAAAACAATTTTTTGATGATTTGAATCAATCAAAAATATGTGAAGGAACCTTTTTAAATTGCTTAATTTCACCTGAATCAAATTCAATTTCTAACTTTGAACTAAAAATTCAATAACCTATAGATTTAATACTTCAACTATTTATAGTCTCTCTTTTCATAATAAAGAATCAAAAAATAAGAATTATCCATTAATGGATAATTCTTATTTTAATAACCAGGTATTAAATTTATATTAAATTTTTTGACTTTTTTTAACTTTTTTTGTGTTTTTTTATGATTTTCTATAATTTATTATACAAATTCTCATAATATTCTAATATCAACATCTGATAAATTAAAGTTTTTTGGTAGATTTTTAAAAATTATATTTTCTTCCATATCATGAATTTTTCAAGTAATTTTATCAACTAAATGAATATGAATTCATATATTTTTTTCAAAATACGTTTTTTTTCATAATCATTTAACTTTTTTTAATTTTCATTCTTGAGCCAAACTTTCAACATTTCTATATATAGTCGATTTTCATGCTTTAGGAAAATCTTTTAAAATTTCTATATAAATTTCTTCAATAGAAAGATGTTTTTTATTACAAATTTCAACTATTGAGTCTAAGTAATAATGATTTTTCATAAATAATATTTATCAAGTAATTAATAATATTTTAACTAATATATTATATTATGCAACAAATTATATATATTTTTAATAAAAATCAAACCTTTTTAAAAATTGTTAGAATAGTTATTCTCTTTATTAAGTGAATAAATTAAAAAACTTAGAAAAATTTGACTTATATATGTTTATCAATAATATCTTTATATGAGAATTATTCTCATTTTAATTATTAATAATAAAAAGATAATATGGAAAATATATTTGATATGGATTATAATTATCCAAGAATACCTCTTATTTGAGAAAAAGCACCTAATTTTATTGCCCCATCTACAACTTGACCTATCAATTTAGAGGAGGATTATAAAGGAAAATGGGTTGTGTTATTTTCACATCCAGCTGATTTTACTCCTGTGTGTACAACAGAATTTATTTGATTTCAAAATAATAAAAGTGAATTTGATAAAAGAAATACTGAGCTTGTTTGATATTCAGTGGATTGAATTCATTCTCATATAGCATGGGTAAAAAATATTAAAGAAAAATTTTGAGTGGATATAGAATTCCCTATTGTTGCTCATCCAAGTATAGCTCATAATTATTGAATGCTTCAAGCATCAGCTGATGATAGTCATACTGTAAGAGCTGTATTTGTAATAGATCCGGAAACTAAAATTGCTGCTATTATGTATTACCCTCTTTCAAATGGTAGAAGTGTAACAGAAATTTTAAGACTTGTTGATTCTCTGCAAACTACTGCAAAATATGGAAGAGCTACTCCAGAAAATTGGCCAAATAACTCAATATTTTGAGATGATGTAATAGTACCACCTGCAACTTCTATGAAAGAATCAGAGGAAAATCCAGCAAAATATGAAAATAAAGACTGGTATTTATGTACAGAAAAAAATCCAAATAAATAGTATCTATATTCTAGTAGTGAATGCATTCCTGCATTCACTACTTTTTTTATTTTATTTTTAATAAATTTTACATTTTTATCTAATTGGATATATTATAATATGTTTAAAATTCTAATTAAATTAAATAATGTTTAAAAAAATATTCTTATTTATAGTTTTAACTTTATGACTTATAAACTTTGTTAATGCTTCTGATTATACTTATTTTTATTGAGAATGATGTCCTCATTGTTATGAAGTCTCAAAATATTTTGAAAAAAATAATATAGAAGAAAAATTTGATATTGAAAAAAAAGAAGTTTATTTTAATGATACAAATAGAGAAGAATTATTAAAAAGATGACAAGAGATGTGATTATCTTTAAGTTCTATCTGAGTACCATTAATGGTTGATAATTTAAATACTCATTATTATTCATGAGACAGATGAATAATAGGATTTTTTAAAGATGAATTAAAAAAAGAAAACAATAACCTAGGATTTCTTGATTCGCCAACATGTAATATTGATAGAACAAATTCGTGTAGTGATGAAGATCTACTCAAAAATGAAAAATCTGAAGTAGAAAATTTTTGGAAATTTTTGTTAATTTTATTGCCTGCTGCTTTATCAGATAGTATAAATCCTTGTGCTTTTGCTGTACTATTTCTACTTTTATCAAGTATCTTATCAAAATTTAATTCTTATAGGAGAGCCATTATATCATGACTTTTATTCTCTCTAGCAATATTTATAAGTTATTTTTTGATGTGAATCTGAATATATAAAGTATTATCTTTTTCTAATCAAATCTTTTATATAAAATTATCAGTATGAATACTTTGACTACTTGTATGATTTGCAAATATAAAAGATTACTTCTGGTATTGAAAATGATTTATAATGGAAGTTCCAATTTCTTGGAGACCAAATATGAAAAAAATATTAAAAAAAGTGATTTCTCCTATATGAGCTTTTATTGCTTGATTTATAGTAAGTTTATTTTTACTACCTTGTACTTCAGGGCCTTACTTAACAGTACTTTGATATTTAGCTTCAGAAAGTTCATCTATAAACCTAGCATGATATATTTATATGTTTATATATAACTTAATTTTTATACTCCCAATGATTATTATAACTCTTATAATATGACTATGAGTTACAGAAATAGATGATTTAAAAGAATATAAAGAATACCACAAAGAAAACATTCATTTAATTGTATGAATAATGATGTTATTATTATGATTCTATATTATGTGGGAATTGTTTTTGAAATAAAAAAACAGTATAAAAAATAACCCTAACCTGAATCTTTTCCCTTAAGTCTAAGAGCAAGGGCTGCAATAAATAATGTATTGGTCCTTCTTCCATTAGACTTAATGGAAGGTATTCAAGGATGGGTTATTTTTTATACTATTTTCTTAATCTTTTGTTAAGTCTCTTGCTGGACAATAAAAATCAAGTGAATCTTTTCAGATTTTTTCGATTATATAGTCTATTAATTCTTCTTTTTTAACTTCTTCTTGAGTTCAAGCAATACTATCTCTAACTTGAAAAACTCAATTTCTAGCTTCCATAATTCCAACAATTACAACATATTTAGAACCAGACCTTTGGGCTTTTAACATTTGTTCTTTTATAGAAGGTGTTCAAAGTGAAACAACTGTATTAATTCATGCTTCTCTAGCATTTAAAGATATTGGTAAAACTATCTTTTTAGCTTCATCTCATAGTTGTACTATAAATAAATCGATTGAATCTTTGTTTTTTAATTTTATTTCTCTATCATGTAACATTTTAATAATTACTTCTGTTCTTACAGAAAATCATGAAGCAGGTATATCTTTTGGACTTCATAATTGTTTTCATAAATAATTATACCTAGCTCAATTAGATATAATATCTCAGCTTTCTATAGAATTAAAACTCCATACTGTATTTGTATTATAATCATTTTTTGAAATTAAAGTATGATCTTCTTCATAATTAATTTTTAATAGATCTAGATATTCTTTTAATTTTAAATAATGTGCTTTTGAATCTTTTTTTAAAAATTTAAAGAACTTTGGTGCATTTTGTGCTATTATTTTTTCATCTTCATCAGTACTTGATAATAATAACATTGGATTTTCTTCAAGATTTTTTAATCACTCTTCTGTTAATAAATGTTTTTTATCAGAATAGAAATTAACTAATTCCTCAACATATTTTACTTGTTCTTTTTCTATTCAAATAGAATTAATTCTAATCTTAAATGTGTTTTCTAGACCTATCTTATTTAATACAGTATAAGTTATATAAATCATTATTGAATCTAAAATTGGGTCATTTTCTCATAAAACTTCTCATCAAATTCTATATTCTTCAATTCAATTACAAAAAAATCTATCCATTAAATAATAATACACCGGTTGAATTTCTTCAATTATATTATTATTTATATATGCTTTCATTACTCATTTTTCAGAACATTTTCTTAATTCTCATTCATCTAAGAGCGGAACTGAAATTCTCCTAAAACCACTTTTTCTAAATTCATGTCTAAATACTTTTTTTAAAAAAGTTAAATATTTGTGTTCATCTGGGAATATAACTTGTTGCATATGTTTTTTAAAAATTATAAAGAATAATTGCTCAAAGCATTATATATTATTTTTCCTAAATCTCAAAAAAATAAATAAAAAAAATACATAAAAAAAATATTAATATTCCATTTTACAAAAAATAAAAAAATAATACAATTCATTTTATAAGTAATATTAATTAATAAATATGAATTTAAATAAAGAAATACTAATTTACCTTAATTCCCTTTGAGAAAATACAATTATAGAAAAAATAGTTATATGTTTTTCTGATACTCCAATATTTTTTCTACCTATTTTTCTTATTACAGTGCGGGTATATTATTCAATCAAAAAAATAAATAAAAAAGAGAGTTTATTATTTATTTTTTATTCAACTGCAATTGCACTTATAATATCACTTTTTATTCAACAAATATTTGAAGTAGAAAGACCTGAAACTGTAATAAACTGAGTTTGAAAATTACTACTAAAACATATCCCAGATGCATCATTTCCTTCTGATCATGCAACAGTAAGTTTTGCATTTTTAACTTGATTGTTTTTAGCAAACTATAAAAAAACTTTCTATTTTTTCCTACCTTTTGTTCTATTAATGTGAACTTCAAGAATTATTGCCTGAGTTCATTGGCCACTTGATATTTTAGTTTGAGCCATAGTTTGAATAATATGAGCTTTTATAAGCTTTAGATTTTTAACAAGATATAAATTTGTAAATAAACTAAATAATCATATTATAAAAATAATGTTATACATTAAATTATAAAATTTTTAATATATTAAATTAAAATATGGAAAATAAAAAAACTATAGCTTTAACATGAGGTTCAACATGAGGTCATATTTTTCCTTTATTATCAATATATAATTATCTAAAAGATAAAGAAAAATATAATTTTATTTGGTTTTGAGAAAATAATTCTCTAGAAGAAGAAATTGCTGAAAAAAATAATATTGATTTTTTTGATATTCCATCGTGAAAAATAAGAAGATATTTTGATTTAAGAAATTTTTATGAACCACTTAAAAATTTAACTTGAATTGCTTTTTGAATAAATCATATTTTGAAGCAAAAAATAGATATAGTTTTTTCTAAATGATGATATGTTTCAATACCTCTTTGTATTGCTGCTTTTATTATGAGAAAAAAAATATATATTCATGAATCTGATACTGCTTGATGAATAGCAAATAAAATAATATGATTTTTTGCTACAAAAATATTCTATACATTTCCAAATGATAAAATAGATTGAAAAAAACATATATTAACTGGACAAATTCTTAATTCTGAATTACTTGACTATATAACAGATGTTAATGTAGAAGAAAATGAAAAATTATCAATTATAGTAATGTGATGAAGCCAATGATCAACAAAAATATTTGAAGCTTTACTAAAAATATTACCGGATTTATCAGATATTAATTTTCAAATAATTCTTTGAGAAAAAAACATGCATTTCAGAGAAGACTTTAAAAAATTTCCAAATGTATTAGCTCACGATTTTGTTACACAAAAAAGACTTTGAAAAATTCTTAAAAATACTGATATTGCAATCACTAGATGATGAGCAACAAGCCTTTGGGAATTAAATATGTTCTGAATTCATTCAGTTATAATACCACTAAGCCATAGTGCTTGAAATCACCAAATGCAAAATGCCAAATATTTCAATGAGAATTTTTGAAGTGATATATTAGATGAAAATAAAGAACTAGAAATCGAATTATTTAGAAAAATCCGTGCATATAAGGAATTAAGAAAATCATGACTAAATCTAGATAATTTCTTCTTACCTGTTAAGATTATTAAGAAAGAGATAAAAGATTAATTATATTATATATCTTAATTAAAATAAAATGAAAAACATAAATAAAATAGCTTTTACATTAGTTGAATTAATTGTTGTTATAACAATATTAACAATATTGTGAACAATTGCTTTTACTTCCCTTCAATGATATTCACTTTCAGCTAGAAATTCTAAAAGAATAAGTGATATTAAAAATATTGATTTATCTTTAGAACTTTACAGAATTAAGAGTAGTTTATACCCTCATCCTGAAAATTCTGTAATAATTACTTCTTCTTGAACTATTTTTACAAACCAATGATTTATTTGAAATACTTTATGACATAATTTATGAATATGATGAGATTTTAAAGATCCTCAAACTAATAATTTTCATTATTATACAACAACTAATGACTATAAAAAATATAAATTAGTATATTTTTTAGAAAATGAAGTTGCATATAATAACTCTGTAAGTGCTAACAATAAAAATAAGACTTTAAAATCATTATGAGATGAACTATTTATTGTTCTTGATGAGAATAGAAATATGATTCAAGATATTCACCCTGAATGAATTATTGATTTATCTGATATATGAACTAATATTTATGAAATATATTTAACTGATAAAATTAATGTAAGTTGAAATAAAGATTTTTTAAAAAATATATCATATATTTCATGTAAAGATATTTTAGATAATAATCCATCTACATTTTGAAATGATTGATATTATTTAATTTCACCTGATCAAATATCTGCATTTAAAGTATATTGTGATATGACAACGGATTGATGAGGGTGGACTTATTGGCAAGGATGAAAGATTAATTCAAACACAAATAATCAAGAATTTACTGATTATATAGAACAAAAAAATAATATACCTGCAGATTTTGATAATCTTTATATCGTTCCAGATTTATTAATCAATAAGATAAATTTTAGTGAATCTAGAACTATTATGAGATGAGAAACTGGTCAATATTCTAATCAAATAAAATATGGAAAAGAGATATCATTACTTAGAGATCTAAAATTAGAAAGTATAAGTTATCTAGATGAAAGAGATGCTATGTTAAGTTGATTATGAACCATTAATACAACTTTTAATTTTTCAACTACATATCCATGATCAGAATATAACTCCAATTG
>Ga0193956_1000830_pt1 | contig 13236 bp, 11 predicted proteins | sample BB_7_MG_FD_140358 | JGI IMG/M metagenome (GOLD analysis project Ga0193956, IMG submission 140358) | Microbial mat bacterial communities from the Broadkill River, Lewes, Delaware, United States - BB_7_MG | ecosystem: Environmental > Aquatic > Freshwater > River > Microbial mats | place: USA...
CAAGTGATCATCCCTCTTCAAGTCGAACGGATGTACACGTCCATAAAGAGGGGGCTTATACCTGGATTAAAGCCCCTCGCTACAATGGTGAATCCTATGAGGTTGGGCCGTTGGCTCGCTTGCTGGTTGCAAGTGCAGCAGGAGATAGCGAAGTGACTGCAGCGGTTGGCGGTTTATTAGCCCAATCAGGATTAAAGACGTCGCAATTAAATAGTGCACTAGGTCGTCATGCTGCTCGTGCACTGGAAGCACTGTTGGTGGCACAACGGATGGAACGTTGGCTCGACGCACTTCAGCCTGGTCAGCCAACTGTGGGTGAGTATCTAGGCAATAAAGATCGCAAAGGTGAGGGCCTTACTGAAGCGCCTCGTGGTGCATTGGGCCATTGGATCTCAATCGAAAAAGGGAAAATTGGTGGTTATCAGAATGTGGTTCCGAGTACATGGAACTTTTCTCCACGAGACGCCAATGGGGCGTTCGGACCCGTGGAGCATTCGCTGATTGGTACACCTGTTGATGTTGCGTATCAAGGTCTTGAGGTTGCACGGGTGGTTAGATCGTTTGATCCCTGTATTGCGTGCGCGATTCATTAATTAATTTGACCACTGTTGACCAAGGAGACCTTGGATGAAACCTATATCTCGTAGAACCTTTCTTAAAGATGCTGGATTAATTGTCGCTGGAATGGGGCTTGCCCCAACGTTGGTTCCTCAAATCGCTCAAGGATTAGAGGAGATGTCGACGGGTCGAGCACCTATTGTGTGGCTTCAAGGGCAGTCCTGCTCTGGCTGCTCTGTGAGTTTTCTTAACAGTAGTAATCCCGGGCCAGCAGATTTGTTGACCCGCTATCTGTCGCTTTATTTTCATCAAACATTAAGCGCTGCAACAGGCATCAGTGCCAATGATGCATTGGCTACGGCGATTGATAAGGGCGGATACATCCTTGTTGTCGAAGGAGCGATTCCCCTTGGGATTCCTGAAGCTTGCATGATTAACAACGAGAGTTTTTACGACCTTTTTAAACGTGCAGCAAGTAAAGCGAGTGCGGTCGTCTCCGTTGGTGCCTGTGCGAGCTTCGGTGGCATACCTGCCGCGCCACCAAATGTGACTGGTGCGACCTCGGTGCAAGGTGCGTTGGCAAAAGCGGGTATGAACACTCCTGTGATCAACCTTCCTGGCTGTCCGACCCATCCTGATTGGACCGTAGGGAATTTAGTTCATGTGCTAAAGGTTGGAATTCCCGAGTTAGACCAGCATGCGCGACCTAAGCGAACCTATGGCCGATTGCTTCATGATCAATGTCAATATTTTGCTCAATACCAAGCGAAAGAGTTCGCACAGCATCCAGGTGAACAAGGGTGTCAGTTCAAGATGGGATGTCAAGGCGTTGTTACACATAGTGACTGTTCTTTGCGCGGTTGGAACGGAGGTGTTAATTGGTGTGTTCGTTCTCGCTCTGTGTGTGTTGGTTGCGCCCGTCCTGAATTTGCTGGCGATCGTGATTTTCCATTTTATCGATTCAATGATGACGGCCATAGTGCGTAATAGGGGGAAACTAAGATGTTTCAATTGAAGACGATCCGAACAAAAGTTAGTTTTTTTGTCGCCCTCTGCTTATGCATTGTGTTTAGTGCAACAGCTTGGATCAATGGCAGTACGAGCGTTCGGAGTTTAGAGAAGATCTCTACTCAGGCCATTGATGCGCTACATAAGGCCGGTAAGGATAATGCCATAAATACTTTTGCCAGCCTTGAAACAGGTACCGTCGGTTCATTGGAACGGGGTGAGATGCTTGTTTTTAGTGAGTTATTGACAAGTATGGGGCAGATGAATGGGGTTTTAGAGATTGGATTAACCGACCCCACAGGGAAGATTACGTATAGTAGTAATGCTGCAAATATCGATACGGCAATGGATCGTCAACTCTTTTCAACCATTGTCGCAAATGGTTCTCGGCTCTCAGAGCAGGAGGTTGGTGAAACAATTATTTTGGCCAAGCCACATTTGATGGAATCGGACTGTTTGCGTTGTCACACAAAAGCAAAGCGCGATGAACTCTCTGGGGTATTGTTTGTTCATTATGACTTGTCGGCTGAGTACGCACTGAAAAATCAGATGTTATCGATTGCCGATCAAAGTACTCGGTCTAGTGTTAAAATCAACATTATTACGGGGGTTATCGGTTTACTTTTGGCTGTGCTGAGTTTGTACTTAATGCTTGGATCGCTGGTGCAGAAACCTCTTGAAAAAGTTCGGGTACTTATTGAAAAAATTAGCTTAGGACATCAGACCGAACCTCTCAATCTTACCCAGCAAGATGAAATTGGTGAAACCGCTCGCAGTATGGATCAGTTGGCGCACAGCCTTGAAGTCGAGGTTGTTGAAACGATTGAGCAGTTGTCGCAAGGAAATCTCAGCGTAACTGTCGCCCCACGAGATAATGATGATGTGGTGTTAACGGCTTTAAATAAGTTATGTACAGACATGAATGGCGTAATCTGTGAAATCGATTCAGCCGCAGGGCAGATTTCAAATGGTGCAGATCAGGTCAGCGACACCAGCCAAAGCTTATCACAAGGAGCAACCGAACAAGCTGCTGCGATGGAGCAGATCTCCGCTTCAATGAATGAACTAAGTGGTCAAACAGGTGCCAATGCAGATAATGCTAAGGCCGCAAATGCCTTGACTGAAACAACAAAAAGTCAAGCTGTTTCGGGGCAAAGTCAGATGCAAGAGATGGTGCAGTCGATGGTCGCCATTAATCAATCGAGTCAAAATATTTCTAAAATTATCAAGACTATTGAAGAGATTGCCTTTCAAACAAACCTCTTGGCGCTTAATGCTGCGGTTGAGGCGGCTCGTGCAGGACAACATGGTAAGGGTTTTGCCGTTGTTGCTGAAGAGGTGAGGAATTTAGCCGCGCGCAGTGCAAAAGCTGCTCAGGAAACAGCGCGAATTATTGAGGATTCTGTGAGTAAAGTCGAGGATGGTGCTCAGTGTGCCAATGATACGGCGGTATCGTTGGAAAATATCGTCAATGGCATTGCGAAAATTACGGACCTTGTTTCGGAGATTACGGTTTCATCAACCGAACAAGCTGAGGGGATTGCTCAGATCAGCACGGGCTTGTCGCAAATGGATAAGGTTACCCAGCAGAATACCGCAACGTCTGAAGAGAGCGCTGCTTCGGCGGAGCAGTTGGCGGCTCATGCCACCCATTTACGCCAATTGATGGAGCGGTTCCAAACCAGTTCAACGAACTCATCAAGGTTATTGCCACCATCGTAGTTGACAACGAATTATAGTAGAGTTAAAAAGCCGCCCAGCATTATTGATTGGGCGGCTTTTTTAGTGTGATCGCTTTGGGTTGAACCCTGTTGGTAGCAGTGGGGTAAATGTGTTAATTTGTACGATGATTAGCTGCCATATGTGGTGTGCAGCGTGACATAGAAAGAATCAAATGGCCAAGTTTGTTTTAAAATCAGAGTACGAGCCTGCTGGCGATCAGCCGACGGCGATTGCCGAATTGGTTGAAGGGGTGAACGATAATGCCCGACATCAAGTATTGCTCGGAGTAACGGGCAGCGGTAAAACCTTTACCATGGCCAATGTTATTGAACAAACTCAGCGCCCGGCACTGATACTGGCTCACAATAAAACTCTCGCTGCGCAATTATACGGTGAGTTTCGCGAGCTGTTTCCGAATAATGCCGTTGAGTATTTTGTCTCCTATTACGATTACTATCAACCTGAAGCGTATGTTTCCAGTACCGACACCTTTATCGATAAAGATTCCTCCATTAATGAAGAGATCGATAAACTACGCCATAGTGCCACACGTAGCCTGTTAACGCGTCGCGATGTGATTATTGTCGCCTCGGTGTCGTGTATCTATGGTCTCGGTTCACCCGAAGCCTATTTTGGTATGCTGGTTAACTTAGAGGTGGGGATGGAGCTTGATCGCAACGCCCTGTTGCAGAAGTTGGTTGATATCCAATATCAGCGTAATGATACTGATTTCCATCGCGGCACCTTTCGCGTGCGCGGCGATAGTGTCGAGATCTTTCCCGCTTATGAAGAAGATCTAGCCTTGCGGATCGAGTTCTTTGGTGATGAGATTGATGCTATGAGCGAAATTGATCCTTTACGTGGCGTAGTGATCGATAAAGTGTCAAAAACCAGTATTTTCCCCGCTAGTCACTATGTGGCCACCAAGCAAACCTTAAAAGATGCGATCAAAAAGATTCAGGACGAGTTGCAGCAGCGCATCACCTACTTTCGCGAGCGTAATCAATTGGTGGAAGCACAGCGCATCGAGCAGCGCACCATGTTCGATATCGAGGTGATGGAGGAGATGGGCTATTGCCAAGGGATTGAAAACTATTCGCGCTATATGGATGGCCGCGATGTGGGTGAAGCGCCAGCGACTCTGTTCGATTATTTTCCCGATGATTCCTTGCTGTTTATCGATGAAAGTCATGTCAGTGTGTCGCAGGTGGGGGCGATGTATCGCGGTGACCGCTCGCGTAAAGAGAATTTGGTCGGTTACGGCTTTCGTCTGCCATCAGCACTGGATAATCGGCCGCTGAAATTTGAAGAGTTTGAGGGGAAAGATTTGCAAACGGTCTATGTTTCGGCTACTCCAGCGGACTATGAGCTTGAAAAAGCACAAGGTGTGGTGGTGGAACAGATTGTACGGCCAACGGGCTTGCTTGATCCACCGATTGAGGTGCGACCAGCCACGCAGCAGGTGGATGATCTTGTTCATGAAATTCGCGCTACCGTTGAGATGGGAGCAAGGATTTTGGTGACCACCATGACCAAGCGGATGGCGGAAGATTTGACCACTTATCTGCAAGAGTTAGGTATTCGTGTTCGTTATCTTCATTCGGATATCGATACCGTGGAGCGCATGGAGATCATTCGTAATTTACGTCAAGGAGAGTTCGATGTGTTGATCGGTATCAACTTACTGCGCGAAGGGTTGGATATCCCTGAGGTGGCGTTGGTGGCCATTTTGGATGCCGATAAAGAGGGCTTTTTGCGTAGCGCCCGCGCCTTGATTCAGAGTTGCGGTCGTGCGGCGCGTAATGTCAAAGGTCGAGTGATTATGTATGCCGATCGGGTGACGAAATCGATGAAGGCATGTATCGATGAAACGGAGCGCCGCCGTGAGCATCAACAAACTTACAATGAAGAACATGGCATCACGCCGCGCTCAGTATCGAAATCGATGCGCACCATTCTTGAAGATCTCAAGGGTGATAGCGGTGAGCTGTTGCAGGTGGCCGAAGAGTTGGCGGCATGGAAAAACCCAGCCCAGTTGCGTAAAGAGATTAAAGAGGTGCGCAAGCAGATGTTGGCGGCAGCCTCCGAGCTTAACTTTGAACGGGCGGCGGAGTTGCGCGATCAGTTATTGCGCCTGGAAAAGCAAGAGTTGGGTTTGACGGATTAATGTGGAGTTGTTTCACAGGGTGATGGTTTTGTGAGCGGATCAGGTGGGTGGCGTGAACCTTTAGCCCCCGATTGCGTCCAACGTTGCCACTTACTTCCCGCACTCAGGGACTAAAGGCACACAGCGCTGGCGGTGTGCAGTTATCTTGAAATTTATAATCATGATATTTATAAGGAGTAATTAGCATGGCAAAATATGGCTTTATCGGAACGGGATTAATGGGCAACGCCATGGCGTTAAATCTACTCAACGCCGGACATGAACTGACTGTTTTTAATCGCGATGCCAGTAAGTGTAAAAATCTCGTTGAAGCGGGGGCGAAGCAAGTCGGAACGTCCCTCGAAGTGGTTGCCGCCGCAGATATCACCTTTTGTATGGTTTCTGACCCGCAAGCGGCGTTGTCGGTGTGTTTTTCTCCGCACGGTGTCATTCAAGGAATTAGTCAAGGTAAGAGCTATGTCGATATGTCGACGGTTGACCCACAAACGGCTGAAAAGATCGGTGTTTCGGTACAGGCACGAGGTGGTTTGTATCTTGAAGCGCCCGTTTCGGGATCGTTGCAACCCGCTAAAGATGGTCAATTGGTGATTATGGCTGCTGGTGATCAGGCGTTGTGGAACAAGGTGCAACCGGCCTTTGAGGTTATGGGCAAGAAAAGTGTCTTTCTTGGCGAAATTGGTGCCGCAGCAAGTATGAAGATTGCCGTCAACATGATGATGGGCAGCATGATGTCGGTGTTCGGTGAAGCGATGAGCCTTGTTGATGCCTGTGACCTTAAGGGGGAGGATTTCCTCGACATTGTTAGTGAGGGCGCGTTGGCGTGTCCAATGTATGCGGGTAAGGGGGCTGCTTTGTTGGCTGAAAATTACAGTGCTAATTTCCCCCTTAAGCACTTACAAAAAGACCTGCGTTTAGCCATTCAAATTGGTGACGACAAGCAGGTTGCTCTGCCATCAGTGGCGACTGCGAATGAGGTGTTTAAGCGCGCTTGTCAGCAGGGTTTGGCTGATGAAGATATGTGTGCTGTGGCAAAAACGGTTAAATAAATGTAAAAAATCGTTCGTTCTCATCAATTCCTAACGTTTGAGGCGTTTAAGTATCTTGAAAGGATGGATAATCGATGAATAAAACAATACTGATTGTTGAGGATGAAGAGGATATTCTGGCGTTGGTTCATTACAACCTAAGTCGTGAGGGGTATCAGGTTGTCACTGCAACGAGCGGCGAAGAGGGTGTTCGTGTAGCTCAAGATACTCAGCCTGATTTAGTAATATTAGATCTCATGTTACCGGCGATGAATGGTCTTGAAGTGTGTCAGACGTTGAAGGACGATAGCGTGCTACGCGACATTCCTGTTATCATGTTAACGGCCAAAGGTGAGGAGTCTGATATCGTTGCCGGCCTTGAGATTGGTGCGGCCGATTATGTAACCAAACCCTTTAGCACTAAGGTGTTGCTCGCTAGGGTGGCTGCCGTTTTGCGGCGTTATTCCGATCAAGAACCCGACGTTGAAATTAACAGTGAAGCGGTGATTGAAAGTCACGGTTTAGTAATTCATCCGGGCCGTAACGAGGTTTTGGTTGAGGGTCGAACCGTCGAACTCACTTACACCGAATTTCGTGTTCTCCATTTTCTTGCTAGCCGTCCAGGCTGGGTGTTTACCCGTTATCAAATTGTTAATGCTGTGCGTGGTGAAGATTATTCAGTTACTGATCGTGCAGTGGATGTGCAAATTGTTGGTCTGCGGCGTAAGTTGGGCAAAAATGGTCATTGCATCGAAACGGTGCGTGGTGTTGGTTACCGCTTCAAGGATTAATTGTGATGAAAAATAATCGTTCTCGCCGGCTATTGTGGCAGATCTATCCTGTTTTTTTTCTCGTGACAGTGATCGCGATTGTCGCTGTTTCATGGTACTTCTCCTCAGCATTGAAAGAGTTTCATCGTCATGATCGGGTTGAGTCTTTACGTGCTCGTGCCCAGTTGGTTGCTCTTCAGGCGCAAAAGCCTATTTTGGGTCAATCATGGCAAGATCTTAATCAGCTCTGTCGTGAAGCGGGAGTGCGAATTTCGACACGTATTACGATCTTATTGCCAAGCGGTAAAGTGGTTGGTGATACTCGTGAAGAGCCTGCGCGGATGGAGAACCACGCAGCGCGTCCAGAGGTGGTCAAGGCGTTAAATGGTCAAATTGGAACATCAATCCGTTTTAGCCGTACGTTACAAAAAAAGATGATGTATCTTGCTGTGCCAGTAGTGAGCGAAGGTGCAGTGGTTGGTGTGGTGCGCACGGCCATGTCGATTGATGCTGTCGAAGCACGAATCGGTGTGCTGCGTGAACGTGTTGTTGTTGGCGGCCTAATTGCTATCCTTCTTGTCGCTTTATTGAGTTTGGTTATCTCTCGGCGCATTAGTCGTCCTCTTGAGCAAATTAAACAGGAGGCCGAGCGTTATGCGCAGGGAGATTTTGAGCACCGTTTACGGGTTAGTGGTTCAAGTGAAATTGTCGCCTTGGCTCAGGCCCTCAACGAGATGGCAGTTCAGCTTAATGATCGCATTACCACCATCGATAAACAGCGTAATGAGCAAGATTCTGTTCTGAGTAGTATGGTCGAGGGGGTTATCGCCATTGATTCTAGTCAAAATGTGTTGCGTATTAATCCTGCTGCTGCGCGCTTACTTGATGTCAGTGTTGATGGTGTGGTGGGGCTAAGCGTACAGGAGGTGGTGCGTAAGGCCGATCTGCTCGATTTCATCACCGATACTATGGATAGTGAAATAGCCTTAGAGCAGGATATGGTGTTGTTCTCAGGCGATTCTGAAATATGTATTCAAGCACACGGGACAATGCTGCGCGGCGGTAATGACGAAAGTATTGGTGCGTTGGTGGTGTTCAATGATCTGACCCGTATGCGTCGCCTTGAAACCATGCGGCGTGACTTTGTTGCTAATGTTTCGCATGAGCTAAAAACGCCCATCACGGCGATCAAGGGTTTTGTCGAAACATTACTTGATGGTGCGTTAGATGATCGACAAGATTCGGAAGATTTTTTACATATTATTGAACGTCAGGTCGAACGTCTGAGTATTATCATTGAAGACTTAATGAGCCTTTCACGGATCGAGCAAGGTGAAGAGAAGCAGAACTTTGAACTTGAACCAGGTAATCTTGTTGCCATTGTTGACGAAGCTATCAACGATTGCACCATGTTAGCCACGCAGATGGGGATCACCATCGAATCGGCACAGGGTGAGGCCGTTTTAGTTGCTTTCAATGGGGCATTACTTGAGCAGGCGTTGACGAATCTTATTGATAATGCCATCAAGTATAGTGCTGAAGGAACGTCGGTTTTAGTCAGTTGTATTAAGCGTGATGGTATGGCTGAAGTGCGGGTTGTCGATCAGGGCTGTGGGATAGAGCCCGAACACTTGCCGCGACTGTTTGAGCGTTTTTATCGGGTAGATAAGGCGCGTAGTCGTAAGGCTGGTGGCAGTGGTCTCGGGCTAGCCATTGTGAAACATATTGTTCAAATTCATCATGGTGATGTACATGTGGAAAGTGTTTATGGTCAGGGCAGTCAGTTTGTTATCCGCCTGCCCTTAGCATAGCCACGTGTTACTCTGTCGTTACTGTTTGTTCTCCGAGGTCGAGTAAGCTGAACAGCATGGTTGTTTGTGGCATTGCCACCCCTTGCTGTTTGGCATGTTGTAATGGTATGGCATAGATTGAATTAAGCTCTAAGGCGCGCTGTTGTTGTCGGTCAATCATCATACTGGGACGGTAGTCGCCCATCCCTTCGGTGAGATCAATAAGGTGAGCGGCAAAGTCCGTTGCTGCAATGTCTGTACTTAGGCCCTGCGCGTTGGCTCCTTGAACCACCTCGTTCATCAAGGTTTGAACAAGCTCTCGACTCGGCGGGTGATTGAGCAGCTGGTCCGTGGTGCATTGGGTCAATGCACACAAGCCATTAAAAGGGATGTTCCAGACTAGCTTTTCCCAGCGTGCTTTCTTTAAGTCTGCCACCGCTTCGCACGGAACGCACGCTTGTTGAAACATTTCAGCCAGTGCTTGCGCGCGTGCGGACAGACCCCCAGAAAATTCACCCAGTCTAATTTTCCCCTGCCCTAAATGGTGAACTGTTCCTGGCTTACCACGGTTCGAACACAGAAATGCAACGCCACCTAAAATACGCTGTGCGCCAAATAGACGTGCAAGTTGTTCCTCATTACCAAGGCCGTTTTGGAGCGTTAAAATCGCGGTATCTTCATGTAGGAGTGGACGAATGAGTGCGTCCATGTCGTGGTTGTCAAATGTTTTTAGGCCGATAATCACCATGTCAACTTTAGGCATATCGTTTGAGTCGTTATAACCATTGACTTTGTCGAGATGAAAATCACCACTGATTGAGATGACCGACAGTCCATCCTCTTGGATAGCATCAAGGTCGCGGCGTAACAGGAAGTGAACCTCCTCGCCTGCGCGTTGTAACATGGCGCCATAGTATAGACCTAAGGCCCCTGATCCAATAATTGCTATAGACATAGTAACTCCTTTGCCCTTTTTTTTGGAATAGCTTAGTTGAAACGACCGGATATCTGTAGACCAGTGGTTTTGTCATCAATTAATAGAGAAAAATTGTATTGCTCAATGAGGCGTGATACGGCTGATTGCTGTAAGTCGCGATTGTACTTATGGACGCTGTTCATAGCGTTGTGGATGTTGCCACCGTACCAACCCGCTTCAAAAAACAATAAAATCCCGCCAAGAACGTGGTTGCCTGTTTTAATCGATTGAATTCCGCCACCCAAAAAGGCTGCATTGAGTAGCAGTGACATGCCTGCTTCACGATAGCGCCCTGCATACAATTGGCCACTGCCAGGAATTATTGCAGAGAGTCCTCCTGCAAGGCGCGGTGATTTGAGTGGCAATTGGTTGAGTAGCTGAAGCTCACCATTAAGTTGTGAATATTGCGTGTCAGGGGTTTCGTTATTAATAAACTGATCGTAGTTACCGTTTGAAGCCAGCGACCACAGACGTAAATCGGCTCGGTGCTGGGCAAGTGCAGCTGGTGATGTTTGTAATGCGTTTTGGCTTAGGCGGTCAAGGGTGCGATTGAAATTGTGTTGTTTGTACGGAATCTCTGCATACAGAATGGCTGCATAATCGCTCTCTTGGCTGTTCGGGTAGCGCTGTATAAGTTTGCTAAGCGCCTCTTCGCCCTTGCTCCATTGTTCACCATGTAAAAAACAGCGAGCCATATTGAGTGTAGCATGAGCGGCAGCAGGGTGATTAGGGTGATAATGAAGAAAGCGCTTATATTCAGTTACGGCACGGTAGTAGTCCTCTTCTGAATAGAGGGATTCAGCAAAACTTAATTGTGAAGGTTGGCTGGATTCGCTGTTAGCGCTACAGGCGGCAGTGGGGGCGAGAAGCAAGAAAAATGAAGATATTAGTAAGGCGAAAAGCACATTCAAGGTTGGTAACTCCTCAGCAAATTTTGTCAGGCTAACATAGCAGTAATCACGAATCCAGTATTAAATAGAAGGTTTTTGGCCGTTACCTTGACGTGGCAGAGCGGTTGTAGTACTCTGGAAGACTGTCGCAAAACAATGGCATTCGAGTGCCAGCTTAAAGTTTATTGCGGCGGTGTCATAACTTATGGGGTGTCTCATGTTGTTTAGTATTGGTGATAAAGCTGTCTACCCAGCTCAAGGCGTAGGAATTATAGAAGCAATCGAGACCAAAGAGTTTTCAGGCGAGAAGCACGATTTTTATGTCATGCGCATTTGCGATAGCGACATGATTATTATGGTGCCAACAGCTAATGTTGCTCAAGTGGGCTTACGTTGTTTGGTTGCCAAAGATGAAATTCAGGACGTTTACGATGTTTTAGAAGATACGGAAGCTCCCATCGGCAATATCTCTTCGTGGAGTCGTCGTCAACGAGATTATACTGAAAAAATTAAATCAGGTGATCTTCTCTGCGTTGCCGCAGTGTTACGTGAACTGTACATGATTAGCGTGGGTAAAGAGCTTTCTTACGGTGAAAAAAAAGTGATGGAACTCGCTCGTCGCTTAGTCATTAAAGAGATGGCGTTCGCTGAAGATGTTGAAGAAGACCAAGTGGGCCAACGGGTCGATAAGGTTTTTAATCGATAATAAGTTAGGTTTTTTCAAAGTAATGAGGGCCAGGTTATCGTAAACCTGGTCTTTTTTATTTTGAAAGGTTTTCCTCTTGAATGCACTGAGTGAAATGTTATGCGTGTCATTGTATTAATTCCAGCAGCAGGTCTAGGCCGCCGTATGGGTGGCGCTGTTAGTAAGCAATATCTCAGCCTTGATGATCGGCCTATCCTCACTCACACAGTGGCTGTCTTCGATAGCCATCCTCGTGTTGATCATATCTACATCATAGCCCCAGAAAATCAACGCCAATTCAGCCAACGTGATTGCATCGAACCGTACAATTTTACCAAGGTCCGTGGTATTGTTACTGGTGGAGATCAACGGCAAGATTCTGTGCGAAATGGACTGTTGGCCTGTGGTGCCAATGCGGAAGATATTGTCATTATTCATGATGGTGTGCGGCCGCTCTACCAAGCAAGCCATCTTGATGCCGTACTCGCTGAGGTGGAACAATCGGGGGCCTGCGTAGTTGGTGTGCCCGTTAAGGATACGATTAAGCGAGTTCATGGCGCGGTGATTGTTGAAACACCACGACGAGATGAGTTGTGGGCGGCGCAAACGCCTCAAGCTTTTCGTTATGAGCAGATCTTAGCGGCGCATGACGCTGCGCAACAGCAGCAATACAGTGGTACCGATGATGCCTCATTGCTAGAGTGGCAAGGTCTGCCTGTGGCGATGATTGAGGGTAGCTACCAGAATATCAAAATTACCACCCCGGAAGATCTCCTTATCGCCGAAGCTTTTTTAGCGTTACGGCGAGAGCCCTAGAGTGTGCGAACTTTTAAAAGTAGATGGAGAAAACAATGCTTCCAATGAGGATTGGTCACGGTTACGATGTCCATTGCTTGGTCAACGATAGAAAATTGATCCTTGGCGGTGTAGAGATTCCGCATAGCTTGGGACTGTTGGGCCATTCCGATGCTGATGTGCTGCTTCATGCTATCTGTGATGCCATTTTAGGCGCTATAGGGGCGGGTGATATTGGGCAACATTTTCCCGATAATGATGTAGAATTTAAGGGCATTTCAAGCCTTAAGCTGCTAAAACGAGTTATTGGGCTTGCAGCACAATCGGGCTGGGAGGTTGGTAATTTAGATACGACACTTATTGCTCAACAACCGAAACTCGCTCCACATCTCAGCAAGATGGTTGAAAATATTTCCCGTTGTTGCGACGTTGCCCCTGAACAGGTCAACGTTAAGGCAACAACAACGGAACAACTTGGTTTTGAAGGTCGACAAGAGGGGATCTCAGCACATGCCGTAGTGATCCTTGTCTCCCAAACAGTTCAATCTGAACGAAAGGTCGTTGCACAGCTATGAGTACTGAGTCACAAACAAAAGACTTTATTCGCAACATTGTTACTGAAGATCTTAAAAATAATAAAAATGATGGTCGTTTGGCCACCCGTTTTCCACCAGAACCAAATGGTTACCTCCATATTGGTCACGCCAAGTCGATCTGCCTCAATTTTGGTGTTGCCGAAGAGCAGGGCGGCGTGTGTCATCTCCGTTTTGACGATACCAACCCTGTTAAGGAAGAGACCGAATTCATTGATGCCATTAAAACCGATGTCAGTTGGTTGGGCTTCGATTGG
>Ga0193956_1000832_pt1 | contig 13198 bp, 9 predicted proteins | sample BB_7_MG_FD_140358 | JGI IMG/M metagenome (GOLD analysis project Ga0193956, IMG submission 140358) | Microbial mat bacterial communities from the Broadkill River, Lewes, Delaware, United States - BB_7_MG | ecosystem: Environmental > Aquatic > Freshwater > River > Microbial mats | place: USA...
CTATGTCCGTGTACTTTTACAATAATGTTCTCTTTATCTACAAACTCTGTAATAGCTTCACAAACCTGATACAGTTTTTTAGGGTTATCGATAGCTACTATAACTTTCTGATGTTTCTCTTTTAAAACAACCTGTAAAATATTTTTCTTAGCAGCATTTCCGAAGATTATCGGTTCACCTCTATCAACTCCCATATGATACTGATCAATGTTGTTTTCAATAATAGAGTATGGAATCTCTGTTACTTGTAGAGTGTGTGCAATAGTCTGTCCAAACTCTCCATAACCGAGTATTACAACATTACTATTTTTTAAAGTATCAAGCTCTGTATTGCTCTGAATCTCATCATCACCTCCACCTCTAATAAAGAAGTTTGTAATTGGACTTATTTTCATCAGAATCATAGGAGTTAAAACCATAGATATTACAGTTGTTACAATAAGAACTTGACTATACTCTGTTGGAATAATTCCAGAAGTTCCTGAAAGCTCAAGAATAGCGAGTGAGAACTCTCCTATCTGAACAAGTGCAAGAGCTGTTTTAAAACTTGTTTTTGTGTTACTCTTAATTCTTGATAGTCCATATATAATTGCAAACTTCATTATAAATATAAGAGGTAGAAGCAGTAGTATTAGAGCCAAATTATCAAACATAAGTTCTAAGTTAATCTGCATTCCAACTGTAATAAAGAATATACCGAGTAGAAGATCTCTAAATGGGATGAGGTCAGTCTCTACCTGATGTTTATATTTTGTCTCTGCAATTAGCATACCTGCAATAAATGCACCAAGTGAGTATGAGAACTCAAAAATGTGAGCAAGATGAGAAGAGCCGATAGCAATAAATAGAATGGCAGTTATAAAGACCTCATCAGATCTTGTTTTAACAATTGCCGTTAAGAAAGGCTCAAGTAGATATTTTCCGATAGCCCATAGAATAACAGCAAGAATAATCCCACCAATAAGCATATTTATAACAATAGAGAGAGTTCCCTCTTCACTTGTTGTTGATAAGAAAGAGATAATAAGTAGAATAGGAATAACAGCTATATCCTGCATAATAAGAATACCGAGAGAGTTTTTACCATATTTTTTATTTATCTCACCACTCTCATTAAAAGTTTTCAAGACAATAGCAGTTGATGATAGAGATATTGCCATAGCTGTAACAACAGAGAGCTTTGCATCAAAACCTAAGATAACATCTGTAATAAATAGTACAGCTATTCCCGTGATTGCAACTTGTAGAAAACCTAAAACAAAAACCTCATATTTCATCTTTTTAAGATGATCTATTGAGAACTCAAGTCCAATTGTAAACATAAGGAAAACAACACCAAACTCTGCAATCTCCTTTAGATCTTTATTGTTAATTGCATCATTTAAACCAAATAGATATGTAATTATCGTTCCAGTAAAAATATAACCTATAATAGGTGGTAGATTGACTTTCTTAAGAATGATATTTAAGATTAGTGCGATTAAAAGAGTTGTTACTATAATTGTAAGCATATAAGATATGTCCTAACTAATTTTATTTTTAATAGTTAATCAAAATGTATCTTAATAAGTTATGACTTTATGAAATTAGATTTGGTTAAATATAGAAATTTGAAGTTTTAAGAGAGTCTTTCGACTCTCGAAGTTTTAATAAACTACTGCTAATTACTTAACAGCTGCTAAAGCAGCATCATAATCAGGCTCAGTTGTAATTTCTGGAACAAGTTGCTTATAAGTAACAACACCATTCTCATCAACTACAAAGATACATCTTGCAGATACACCAGCTAAAGCACCATCAGCAATTAAAGTACCATAGTTATATGAGAAATCTTTGTTTCTGAAATCAGAAGCAACTGTTAGGCTATCGATACCTTCAACAGAACAGAATCTTTTTGAAGCAAATGGTAAATCCATAGAAACGATAATAGTCTCTACATTATCAAGAGATGCAACTTGAGAGTTGAATTTTCTTGTTTCAGTAGCACATACTTCTGTATCTAAAGATGGAACAGCAACGATAAGTTGTTTCTTACCTTTAGCACCACCGATTACTACATCACCAAGACCTTCAGCATTAACAGCAGTTACAACTGGAGCTTTATCTCCAACTTTAACTTCTCTACCAGCTAAAGCTACATCATTACCTTTTAATTGAGTTGTTACCATAATAGTATCTCCGTTTTCAAAATTTATTTGGAACAATTCTACTTTTTTTTTTGTAAAACGGTTCTTTATAGAGTCGCTTAATCAAAACTACTTATATTGAGTAAAGTTAGTGGACTCATCTATTTTGCTATTAAAGTGTGAACTGTTAATTAATTACTATGGATGAGGTATCTTAACTTTAGAGTTTAATAGATACCCTATTACTGCTATCCATAGAGCTATAAATATGGGTTCTGTAACTATCTCAAACTGCCAACTTAAAAAACTAAACCATATTAGAATTGCTCCAAGAGGTGTTGGAACTCCCTCAAAAAACTTCTCTACTGTTCCAGCATTGGATTTAAGATTGAAGTTTATAAGCCGTCTAAGACCTGCAATCACATAGAAAACAGTTATTAAACCTACTAAAAGTAGAGATATATCAGAATCTTTAAATACGGCAAAATAGATGAGCATTACAGGAACAACAACAAATGATAGAAAGTCTGCAAATGAGTCAAGTTGAACACCAAACTCTGTTGATAGCTGATATTTTCGAGCTATCTTTCCATCAAAAATATCGAAAGCACCACCTATCCAAGCTGATAGAACTGCCCAATTATACAACCCTTCAGTTATAAAGTATATAGCTATAACACCTGCACTAATATTTACAAAAGTAAAAAGATTGGCTAAGTTAAAATTATTTTCTGCTTTAAAAAGAAACACTGTAGAAAACCTCCTAAATATGGAGGAATTCTATCATAAGAGAGAACTAATTATTAGAGTAATTAGCCGATACTAATTGGCATAATTACCGTTTTAAAATTTTCACTCTCTACAAGAAAAGGTCTTTCAGGCTGATTAATAGATAGCTTAAAACTACTATCATCAATTAGAGAGATAAAGTCTTGAAGATAACGACTGTTAAGCCCTATTTTGACCTCATCACCTTCACTTAAAGAGCTATTAAACTCAAACTCAGTCTCAGCTTCAGCATTAAGAGTTCCATCAACAAGAGTTTCCATTTTAAAGGTCTTATTAGTGATAGTGAACTTAACTTCACTATTTACATTACTTACAAGCTTAATTGCATCAACAACCTCATCTTTAGGAAGTTTAAACTCATAGTTGATCTCTGTTGGAAGAATCTTCTTATAGTTAGGGTATGTTCCACCAATAAGCTTAGAGAAGAAGAAAGTGTCATCAGACTTGATAATTATAAACTCTTCATCGTAAAATAGAGTTATATCTCCAAAGAATAGCTTTGTAATCTCTGTAAGTGAGTGTTTTGGTAGAATAAGCTGTAACTCATCAATTCCAGCTATCTCTATCTTCTCTTGAACAACTGCAAGTCTTTTTGTGTCAGTAGCTACAAAGTTTACCTGTCCACCTTGAATATCTATAAGACCACCGTTTAACTCATATTTAGGGTTATTAGGATCTACTGCTGGTAATATTCTTTTAAATGCAGAGTGTAGAATTTCACTATTGAAAGTTATCGATGATTTACCATCTTTTAATGGGAATTTAATAAAATCATCACTATCCATAGTCTTGATTTTAAATCTACTTCTACCCTGTTTTACAAGAAGATCTTCATCTTGTATCTCAAGAGTGATAGTCTTATCATTTTTAAGACCCTTTACAATTGATAGAAACTTCTTTCCATCAGCTGTTGTCTCTCCCTCTCTCTCAATAATCACATCTTCACTAACTTTTACAGATAGCCCACTTGTGACATCGGTAGCTTTAATGATGAGGTCATCACCAACAGCCTGTAAAAGGTAGTTTGATACAGCTGAATCTGAATTCTTTTTATCTAAAAATGGTGAAACAGTAGATAGTGCTTTCTCTAACTGTTTTTTACTGATTTCTACTATCAATTTTAAGTTCCTATATTGAGTTTTCTAATCTGAAATTATATCTTTTGGTATGTGGAAGAGGGGTTAAACCCTCTTAAGAAGTCTTGAAAATAAGGTTACTTTAACCCTTTCATAATGATAATTGAACGGATAATATCGATACCAGACTTTAACTGAGAATCTTTGTAAATCTTCTCTTCTGTTATAACTGTTTTATCCTCTTTAGCCTCTTCACTATCCTCTTTTGGAGTATCTTTTGACTCTCCATCAACTTTTTTAAGTTCACCCTCAAGATGCTGTTTTAAGTCAGCTTCTCTAATCTTCTGAAGATCTGCATCTTTATCTTTCTTTGGAACTTCACCAAGAAAAACCTCAATATCAGGAGTTACACCAACAGCTTGAATTGTTCGACCACTCGGTAAGTAATATCTTGCAATTGTAAGTTTAATAGCCTCTTCTGTTGTGATAGGCCATACAGCTTGAACACTCCCTTTTCCAAAAGTCTTCTCACCAACAAGAATAGCCCGTTTATGATCCTGTAAAGCTCCACTTACAATCTCACTTGCACTTGCACTACCATCATTAATTAGAACAACAATAGGAATATTCTTAAATGTATTATTTTCAGTAGCTTTATACTCACGGTTATCACTCTCTTTCTGCCCTTTTTGAGAGACAATTACACCTTTATCAATAAATAGATCAGAGAGTCCAACAGCTTGATCAAGAAGTCCACCAGGATTATTTCTTAAATCGAGGATTAATCCCTTTCTATCTCTATTTTCTAAAAGTGCTTTTCTTACACCTTCTGTAACTTTTCTATCAAAGTTTGTTACACGAACATATAGAAGATCTTTATCTATTGTCTTTGTATATACAGAATCAATAGTGATAATATCTCTAACAATCTTTATACGAAGAGGCTTGTTTTCTCCTTTTCTTACAATTGTAAGATTGACAGGAGTTCCAGCCTTTCCTCTCATAATATTAACAGAGTCATCAATTGTCATATTAAGAGTAGCTTTATCATCAATCTTTAAGATAATATCACCTGCTTTGAGACCTGCTCTATATGCTGGAGTGCCATCAATTGGAGAGATAACAGTTAAAGCACCATCTCTAATTCCAACTGTAATTCCTAAACCACCGAACTCTCCATCAGTCTGAATTTTAAAGTTATCATAAGTAGATTTTGTAAAGTAAGATGAGTGTGGATCAAGTGCTGACATTAAACCACTGATAGCCTTTTCAGTTATCTCATTATAGTTAAGTTTATCTACATTGTTCTCTTCTATAATATGTAGAACTCTTGCAAACTTTCTCATAGCTTCAAGTCTGCTGTTTTGATCTGCTGAAAGATTTGGATTGTAGCTATTTTTGGCTAAAAGCTCAGTTGAAGAGATCGAGTAGATCACAAAAGCTGAAAATATAAAACCGAAAACAAAAAGTTTCCCTCTGCCCATTCTGTAAAACTCCGTTTTTAAGCCGATCATATCCTATTTAACAAGATAATTACAAGAAACATCTATTTTTCAGATTTTATATTTAAAAGAGAATTCAGTGTTGAGTTATTCGGTATAAGAGAGAAGTCTGTCTCATTCATAAAGTCTAAGTCAGAAATATTATCTCCTGCACCGATTGTAAAAAATGGTTTATGTCTATTTATAAGATGTTTTACAGCATATTTTTTACTTAAAAATTTAGGAAGAATTCCATAAGAGTTACTATTTTTATAGACATAAAATAGTGAATTTAGATTCTCTCTATTCATAAACTCCATAACTACATTGCCAATCTTCTCAAAATCTTCTCTATTTTGAGTAGGGTTTCTATCAGATATAGTTATATAGTAGTTATCTACAAGCTTTATTTTTGGTGATAATTTTAAAGATAACTGTTGTGCAAACTGTTTCTCAATAAGTTGAAGAATCTCAAAAACTTTAATAGGTAACTTCTGATACATCGAGTCAATATGAGCCTTCCATTGAAGATCTATTTTATGAGATGTTAAGAGAGTAGCTGAAAAGTTTAGAATCACATAGTTAAATTTATACTGCTGATAGAAGACTGTTCGAGAGTATGAGTTAAAGTCTCTCTCTGTTGTAGGGATAACTTCAAATAGAGGATTTTTGACAACTTTATCAAAGAAATCTTTTCTCTCTCGATATATGTAAGATGATATTTTTTTATCCTCACTATATGCACCAACTAAAGACTCTTTTGAGAAGTCCGTCTTCTTCTTTGCCTGTATTAAGGTATCATCTAAATCTATAAAAAGAAAAATCTTATCTGAACTCATATATAACCAACTCCTACTGCAGTTTTAATTATCTTAAATATATTTGATGATTATAGCAGTTTTACTATGATTAAAAGTTATTGGCATAAAATTGGCTTGTTATATTATTAGATGAAAATTATAAAAAGGAGAGATTATGGCTACAGATATTAACAGTTTAGCAACGAGTAGCTCCTATGGTACAGCAACAACCACAGCAAATGAAAATGTTGGAGAAGATAAGTCAATTCTTGGAAAAGATGACTTTTTAAAACTTCTACTTGTTGAGCTACAACATCAAGATCCTACAAGTCCACAGGATAGTGACAAGATTCTACAACAGACTTCAGAACTTGCATCACTTGAGGCTTCTACAAATACAAACAAAGCTCTTGAGAGTCTATCTACAAGTATGTCGAGCAGTTCTCAGTTTTCAGCAATTGGAACAATTGGAAAAATGGCAGATATGGGAACAGACTCTGTTATTCTTGAAGATGGAACTCCTATTGAGTTTGGAATATATTTTCCAGATGCTTTACAGAGTGGTGAAATTAAAATTAAGAATAAACAGGGTATTACAGTTGATACTATCTCAATTAGTGATCTTGAAAAAGGTACTAACAGTTTTGAGTGGGATGGTAGAGATAAAAATGGCAATGCTTTTGAAGATGGCTACTACTCAATTGATGCTTCATACTCAACTCATAGTGGAGAGGTTAAAGAGGCAAGATTTGGACTCTATCCTGTTGAAGCTGTAAGATTTAATGGTGGAGAGGCTGAAGTTAGACTCGGAACATCTTATGTGCCATTAAGCTCTGTAAAAGAGATCTACAATCCATCATAGGAGTATAGAAAATGACTAACTCATTCTATAACGGACTTAGTGGAATGTCCACAACCCAAAAAGGTATAAACACTTGGGCTCACAATATTTCAAACAGTAATCTTGCAGGTTTTAGAGCCTCAAGACCAGAGTTTGCTTCTATGTTTTCCCAATCATTATCATCAGCTTCGGCAGGATCTTCGATATCGAGTCAAGTCGGTTACGGTACAACTCTTCAGACCACAGCAATGACAAGAACACAGGGTTCTTTAACAACTACGGAGTCTACTTTTGATCTTGCCATTAGTGGAAATGGCTGGTTTGGTGTAAAAGATGGTGGTCCAGAGACTCTATATACAAGAAATGGAAGCTTTAACTTTGATAGAGATCGTTATCTTGTTGATAAAAAAGGTGGTTATGTAACTGGACAGATGGCAGGAAATATTCTTTTTGGAGCAAATCCTGAAAACAATAGACTTACTGCTGTTGTAAAAGATATGACTATTGGTGATCCACAAAATATGGATAAAATCAGGCTTCCAAATATCTTAACTTATCCAAAGAAACTTACCTCAACAGTGACTATTCGTGGAAATATTGGAACTGATACTGAAGTCAAAAAGTTCTCTACAAATGTTATATCTGCACTTGATGAGAAGAATGTTATAAATATGACAATGACAAAAGCTCCTAATCAGCCTGATAAAGGTAGTAGTTGGATTATAGAAGCTTCTATCTCTAATGAGAATGGTACTATTATTTTTGATAAGAAACAGGGTGTAGCAGAGTTCAATAGTGATGGAACAATAGCATCTTACAGTATGCCAACTATGTCAAATGATGGAACTCCTATCAAAGTGGATTTAGGAAAAGGAATAGCTGGTTTACAAGCTAATGACTCAGCACCTGTTAATACTGCTATTGAGAAAGATGGTCATCCAGAGGGTCAGCTATTTGAATATACTGTTGCACAAGATGGAAATATTATTGCATTCTTTGATAATGGACATAAGACTGTTGTGGGAAAACTTGCAATCTACCACTTTAGAAATGAGCAGGGATTACAAGAGACTGGTGGAAGTTACTACACATCTAATAAGATAAGTGGTGATGCTCTTTTCTATCGAGATGAAGCTGGAAAACTAATTACAAAAGAGGGGCTTGTACTTGATCACCACCTTGAAGAGGGAAATATCAATACAGCAGAAGCACTCTCTGAACTTATGATGTTACAGAAAGCATTTGATGCAAGTAGTCGTTCACTAACAACAGGTGATGAACTTATTAAAAATGCACTTCAGATGTAATATAGACTTTTATTAAAAGAGGATTCTCCTCTTTTAACTCCTAATTTAATCACAAAATTTTTAAATATATCTCTATATATAAGAAAATAGTATTATTATCATAAGAGCTTTATAAGTAAAATTTATCAATACATAAGTTTTAAGCTACTATAATTTCCACTAATATATAAAACTAAATTATAAAAGGGAATTTTAATGTTTAATAAACCGTTTAAAATGCTTATGTTCTTAAGCTTTTTAACTACTCTACTAAATGCAGGAGTCTCCAAAGACTTACCATATCCAAAGAAGAAGCCTGACGGCACAGAGATTATGAAGCAGGTCTATTTTGTTAATCACTTTTTTGCTTTTAAAAACTACTCTGTTGAGAAAAAACGAAGAAATATTACAACTATTGTAAAGAGATCTAAAGGTAAAAAACCTCTAATTGAGACTGTTGAGAGATACCTAAATAATAACTATAACGACGGTATTACAAACTCAAAAGACCTCGCTATTTTCCGTTCTGGCAAAAACAAGGGTCTCGGTATGCTTATCACAGACTATATTGATGATAGTAAAAGCCAACTATATATGGCTTGGTTACCAGCACTAAGAAAAATAAGAAGATTTGCAGAACCTGCTCACGAAGATGCTTGGGGTGGAACTGTTTTTACTTTCGGTGATGTAACACTTAGAAAGCCTCTTCACGAAACTCACGAACTACTTGGTATGGGGAAATTTAAGCATAAAACAGGCTCTATCGAACTTAGTAAGTCTGAAAGAAAAGGTCGTTTAAAAGCTATCCCAAATACAAAAGCTCTATTTGTTGGAAAAACTGTATTTAAAGTTAAAAGTGCAACTAAATTTAAGAACTGGTGGTATGACCATAGAATCTCTTATGTAGATGCAAGAACTTTTGGTGATTATAGAACAGAGTATTTTAAAAACGGAAAGATGATTAAATTTATCGATAGAAACTGGGAAAAGATTGGTGGTCAGAAAGATCCAAGAGCTTTAAGATGGGCAACTTGGTATGGAAAAGATCTCCGAACAGGTTTCGAAAGTATGGCTTTTATGCCTCGAAAAGTTACAAACTTTAACTCTAAAAAGAGTCCTGCTCTCTGGAGTGAGAAGACTCTTCGTAAAATTAAGAGATAACAACCCTCTATATAAAATCCCCCTTTCGGGGGTACTTCAAGGATTTAATAATGATTTCACATAAAAAGATTTTTTCACACTCAATTGTTGTAGCTATGCTTCTACCAACTTTTGCATTAGCTGAAGAGCCGAGTTGGTTAGATGAGGTCGAAAATGAGGTTTCAAAAGGTGAAACTTCTGAAAATAGTGGTGGTGAAGAGGCTTCTTGGCTACCAGAAGATAACGGAAATGAAGAACCTGTTTGGTCTCCTGATGGTGGAGAGAGTGAAGCCTTAAACGATGAACCTGCTTGGAACCCAGATTCTGATGATAGTGAAGATGACTCTATCAATAATGAGGAGTTCGAAGATGAGAAGTTCTCATATAGTGGAATTCTAAAAAATGAGACCTCTATGCTGACTGGTGATGGAGATAATCACGAAGCTGGAGATCTACTTAAATCAGAGTCATCTTTAAACCTGTTTCTAAACTACAACTTTACTGATACGACAAAGTTTCATATGCAGGGTAACTTAATCTATGATAGTGAAGCTATTGATGGCTATGATAGTCACCGAATAAATAGCCAACACGACTACCTAAGAGAGTTCTATATCGATTCAATTCTTGGTGGTTGGGAAGTTAGAGCAGGTAAACAGCAGGTTGTTTGGGGAACTGCCGATGGTGTTAAGTTTCTCGATATTATAAACCCTACCGACTATCGAGAATGGGGACAGAACACAATGGAAGACTCTCGAATTCCGTTATGGTTAGTTAAAGCAGAAAAGGCTTTCGGTAGTGATGGAATGTCTACACTTCAACTTATCTGGGTTCCCGATCTTGAAACAAATCAGATTCCAGGGCTGAACGATCCTCAAACAGGTGATAATGGGCAACCTTTTGTAAGTAAAGGGGCTGAAACTATCACAGGAAGATATAACGGTTTCTACAATATTGCAAGAGATATGGGGCAGACCTCATCGATATTTCAAAATCTACTATCTATGGGTGGTATGAAAGGGCTAACTGGTCCTATGAAGTATCGAACAGTAGACTTCTTTACGAGCTTAAACACAGATAGAGGTCAGATGACTTTTAGTGATGTTGGTGGAGCTATGCAGGGAGCATACAATACTATTCAGAGTGGAAATGTTCAGGTTGGTGATTCACTAAGTGGAACAGGTTTTACAGCTGATTCAATTACAGAGTGTTTTGGTCTAAATGAAAATAGTTTACAACCAGTCAATATGGATCTTGTAAACACTGTTTTTCTACCGATGGCAAATATGTATGGCAATGGAGATAATATGCTAAATGCTGCTGCTAATAGTGGTAGTGCAATGTTTACAAATTTCCAAAGCTATATGGGTGTTTTACAGAGTGCCTATATGGGTGGAAAAGATATATCATTTACCCAAACTGGTGCAACAGCAGTTGATGCAGGTACGGGAACTTTAAGTAATGAGCAGATCGGTTCAGCACTAAATAGTCTTGGTGCTATGATGTATCAGCAAGTAGCTATGGGAATGAATCTAAATCCATTTGATCCAGCTTCTCAACAGGCAGTTGCTGAAGGTTTAGGTCTCGATATGACATCAGAAACTTTCCAACAGGATTTTGCATCTAAGATTCAAGAGGTAGCTATGCCAGAGATGGCAAAAGTCTTTAAAGATGGATCTACAAATCAGTTTGATGGAACTCTATCTGTTGATAACCCAACATCAGCTTTTGACTATATGGGAAATACAGCATTTGGAACATTTAAGTATTTTCAAGGAATGGGGATAAAATATAAGAAAGATTACAGAAGTGAGAAGCTAAAAAATAGTAATGTCGGTTTTAGATGGAAATCGACTATCGGAACTGGAACAAACTACTCACTTAACTACTATTCACACTGGGATAACAATCCGTTTGTAGATATTCACTGGGAAGATAAAAACGGAAAAAGATTGACTACAAACTTTGTAACTCATAATGCTGTTCCGATGCAGAACCCAACAACAGGTAAATTTGAAGCTACTCCGAATGCTGATGGTTCAGCTCAGAAAGTTACAGCTCTTGAGAGTATGCACTATGCTGACGGTTCAAACTTTGATCCGACACAGAATGGTTCAGCAAATTTAGTCTTTTCTGAAAAGATGGATAGAGTTCAGAGTATGGGAGGCTCATTTGATACAACTTTTGATACTCCACTTGCTCCAGTTGTTATGAGAGGTGAGTTCCTCTATGAGACAGGTGTTAGAACTCCAGTTGTCGATAAACTAAAACTCTCTTATGGTGACCTTGTTGGTGCTATGAAAACAGAAGAGACCGACTTCTTTAAAGGGGTTATCGGGCTTGATGTAACTGTTTTAACAAATCTTTTTGTGAGTCTCCAATATATGCAAGTTACAAACCTCGATTATGTTGATGAGACGAAAACTTATAACGGCAAAGAGTATCGACGATATACAGCAAACCCTGCCACTATGAGTTTATCAAACAGTATGAAAGAGGCTGAAGAGCATCAGATAATGTACACACTCTATCTATCAAAACCTTTCCTTGAAGGTGACACTATGAGAGTTAATAATCTTTTCCTTTATGAGAATGATGGTGGTGCAATCTGGAATAGATTTGATCTTGAGTATACAGCTACTGACTCACTAATTCTACTTGGTGAATACAACTATTACGGAAATGATGAAAACGGAATCTTTGGGCAGTTTGAAGATCAATCATCTATCCAACTCGGTCTTAAGTACCTATTCTAAAAGGGAATATAAATGAGTGATAATCAGAACAGCTTAGGCAGAAAATTTGCCGAGTTTTCAATAAAAAATAGATGGCTTATACTCGGTTTAATAGCTGTTATTACAGCTTTAGCAGTTACACAGATAAGCAAAATAGATATTAGAAACGACCCTGATACTCTACTACCACAGACTAACCGATATGTTTCGACAAATAACTATATCGAAGAGAATTTCGGTATGGGAAATATCTTTGTTGTTGGTATTGAGGTAAAAGAGGGTTCTATCTATCAAGATTGGTTTGTGAACAAAGTTCAAGAGATTCACAATAAGCTCGAAAAGATGGAGAACTCAAATCGTGCAAACTTTATAAGTATCGCTGCCCAGAAAGTTAAAAATATGGGTGTAACAGAAGAGGGAAGCCTTCTCTTTAAGCGACTTATTCCAGTTGTTGGTATCGATACAAAAGATCCTCAATTAGCTAAAGATCAGCTTCTGTTTATGAAAGCTGGACTCGATAATAACCCTGTTTTAAAGCCGTTTATCGTAAATGAGATAGATCCTAAAACTGGTGAGAAGTGTTTCAATAGTGAGCCACACTGTGTTGCTACTGGTACATTTATTATTGCTGACTACAACAACAATATAAAAGAGAGCTATGTTTCTTGGGTTCGTCAAGTTACAGAGATTTTAGAACCTTATCAGAATGATGATCGACTAAAAATATCAATTGCAGGTGAACCGTACTTCTTAGCTTGGATGATGGTTCAACTACTTGACCACTGGTATCTTTTTGTAGCATCTATCTTAATAGCATTTATAATTCTCTATCTTGAGACTCGAACTCTACGAGGTGGACTTATTCCACTGATTGGTGTTGGAATCTCTATTGTTTGGACTCTCGGTCTAATGGGTTACAGTGAG
>Ga0193956_1000834_pt1 | contig 13171 bp, 13 predicted proteins | sample BB_7_MG_FD_140358 | JGI IMG/M metagenome (GOLD analysis project Ga0193956, IMG submission 140358) | Microbial mat bacterial communities from the Broadkill River, Lewes, Delaware, United States - BB_7_MG | ecosystem: Environmental > Aquatic > Freshwater > River > Microbial mats | place: USA...
CAGCACTTCTTTCATACTGCATAAAAACTAAGTTCCAAATCTCTAAAAATCTATCTCCATCACCACCTAGATAATCTTCCTCTCCACCAAAGTTTTCAGCACCTTGGTCGATAAAAATTTCACTACAAGGTCCACATGGTCCTGTATCACCCATCTGCCAAAAATTGTCGCTATCACCAAAGCGTTTTATTCTATGAAGTGGCAAATGTTTTTGCCATAGCTCTTCTGCTTCATCATCACTAGTGTGAACTGTTACCCAAAGTTTATCTTTTGGAAGTTTTAAAACTTCTGTTACAAATTCCCAAGCATGAGCAATAGCTTGTTCTTTAAAGTAATCACCAAAAGAAAAGTTACCTAACATCTCAAAAAAAGTATGATGTCTTGCAGTGTAACCTACATTGTCAAGGTCATTATGTTTACCACCAGCTCTTATACAAGTCTGGCAACTTGTAGCTCTTGGGGGCTTTGGTCTTGGAATTTCACCTGTAAATATACTCTTAAAAGGTACCATCCCCGCATTTACAAAAAGTAGTGTTGCATCATCTGGAACAAGTGGCGCACTAGGTACTAACTTGTGACCTTTCTGTTCAAAATAGTTCAAAAATTCAGCTCTAATATCCATCGGTTTTATCCTATATATTTTAAAAATTCTCTTATTTTATCTAAAAAAGAATTAAATATGTCTATTTTCAAATAGTTGCATTTTTAAATATCCAAAGAACGCAAAATTATAAAAATATATTAAGCCACAAGTTTTCTAAAATAAATCAAAATTTGACAATAAATAAATAATAGACTACTTTTTTGTGTAATTCTATTTTATTTTAAGGGAAATAGGAATAAGATAAAAATTCAACTTCTTACCTCTAAGCGCATAACTTACATAAGAATAATTAATATTTAGGAAACATTATGAATAATATCAAAGGGGATATTTTTGGTGGTATAACAGCTGCTATTATTGCTCTTCCCTTAGCACTTGCATTTGGTGTTGCAAGTGGTGCAGGTGCCATTGCAGGTTTATATGGGGCAATTGTCCTTGGATTTATAGCGTCTTTATTTGGTGGAACTCCAACTCAAATCTCAGGACCAACAGGACCTATGACTGTAGTTTTTGCTAGTGCCATTGCTATGTTTATAGGTGATATAAATGCTGTTATGGCTGTAGTATTTTTAACAGGAATATTTCAAATACTTTTTGGAATCTTTAAATTAGGTAAATATGTACGATATATTCCTTATCCTGTTATTTCTGGTTTTATGAGTGGTATTGGTCTTATAATAATCATCTTACAAATAAATCCTTTTCTAGGTGTGGCTGGTGACAGTTCAGTTTTAAAAACTTTATATAATTTACCTAATACATTAGTATCGATCAATATTCAAGCACTTATCCTTGCAATATCAACCTTACTCATAACTATTTTCACTCCTAAAAAAATCTCTATGATAGTTCCTTCTCCTCTAATTGCATTGATTGTTATAACTTTTATGAGTGTTTACCTTGAATTTGATGTAAAAACAATAGGGGAAATTCCAACATCACTTCCTAGTTTTGTCATCCCATCATTTGAACCTAATCAACTCAAACATATTATTACTTTAGCTTTTACATTGGCTATTTTAGGAGCTATTGATACACTTTTAACTTCATTAGTTGCTGATTCTATTACTAAAACAAAGCACAATTCAAATAAAGAACTTATTGGACAAGGGATAGGGAACACTCTTGTTTCTTTAGTAGGTGGTTTAGCCGGTGCAGGAGCGACTATGAGAACTGTTATAAATGTAAAAAGTGGTGGAAAAACAAGGCTTTCAGGGATGATACACTCTCTTACAATTCTTTGTGCAATGCTATTTATGGCTCCTATTGTCTCACAAATACCTCTGGCATTATTAGCTGGAATATTGATGAAAGTGGGCATTGATATCCTTGATTATAAATTTTTAAGAATTCTAAAAAATGCCCCAAAATATGATCTATATGTTATGGTTGTAGTGTTTTTGTTAACTGTTTTTGTTGATTTAATTATGGCTGTTGGGGTCGGTATTGTTTTAGCTTCACTTCTAATTGTTTATAGAATCTCAAAAGAATCAAATATACAAACAATAGATTGTGAAGAAGAAAAATTTCAAAATGAAAAATCACATACTAGAATATTAAATATAAATGGTGCTTTTTTCTTTGGGTCAGCCTCTATTTTTGAAGACCAAGTAAACGACCTATTAGATACTAAACATTTAATTATAAACTGTCTTAATGCTCCTTTCATAGATTTATCAGCAATATTTGCACTTGAAGATATGATATCTAAACTTGATAGTCTTGATATAAGAATCTCTTTGGTTTTAAAGAAAAAGCATATTGATAAGATTATAAAAGTAGATAAAGCTCATATTTTTGATAATGTAAAAATGTATGAAAATATAAAAGATATAGAAACAATGTAATGCTTTTTTATCCTCTCAAAAGCATACTTCAAGTATAATCCATCTTATTTACTTTATAATGTAAGGAAAAACAATGAATATACCTTTTATAGATTTAAAAACACAATACGAGAAATACAAAGACGATATAAATAAAGAAGTTATAGGAGTCATGGAATCTACTCAATTTATATTAGGACCTCAAGTAACAAAACTAGAAACAAGGCTTGCTGAGTTTATTGGGGCAAAACATGCTATAGGCTGTTCAAGTGGAACTGATGCTCTTATACTAGCTCTTTTAGCACTTGATATTAAAGCTGGAGATGAAATCATAACAACTCCTTTTACTTTTATCGCTACTGCAGAAGTTATAGCACTTCTTGGCGCAGTGCCTGTTTTTGTTGATATTTGCGATATGAACTACAATATAGACTATACACAAATTGAAGAAAAAATCACTACTAAAACAAAAGCCATTATGCCAGTTTCACTTTATGGGCAACCTGCCAACATGGATAAGATTAATGAAATTGGAAAGAAACATAACCTTCCTGTGATTGAAGATGCAGCACAAAGTTTTGGAGCAGAATATAAAGATAAAAAAAGCTGTAATCTCAGTACTATTGGTTGTACGAGCTTTTTCCCATCTAAACCTTTAGGATGTTATGGGGATGGCGGAGCCATTTTTTGTAATGACGATACATTAGCTCAAAAAATAAGAACTATTTTAAATCATGGGCAAGAAGAAAGATACAAACATAAGCTTATAGGAATAAATGGAAGAATTGATGCGATGCAAGCGGCAGTTCTTAATGTCAAGCTAGACCACTTTGAAGATGAGGTAAAAGCAAGAATAGAAATAGGAAACCGTTATACTGAGCTTTTAAAAGATAATGAAGATGTAAAACCTCCATTTGTTTTTGAAGATAGAACTTCAGTTTATGCTCAATATTCGGTTCTTTGTAAAGATAGAGAAAGCATGAGTAAAAAACTGAATGATCAAGGAATTCCAACAGCAGTTCACTATCCAATCCCTCTTCATTTGCAAGTTGCTTTTGAATATTTAGGCTACAAAGAAGGAGACTTCCCAGTAAGTGAAAAAGTTGGCAAAGGTATTATGTCACTTCCAATGAGTCCATTTTTAACAAAAGAACAACAAGATACAATCGTTGCAGCGATAAAGGCATAATCATGGTAAAAGTTGCACTAATTGGACTGGGTTCTATGGGACAAAATCATTATAGAGTTTTAAAATCTCTCAGTGGTTTTGAATTAACAGCACTTTGTGACATCCAACAAACAAGAGATTATGATGAGCCTTTTTTTACTGATTTGGATGAGATGTTAGAAAAAGCTGATTTTGAAGCAGCAATTATTGTGGTTCCTACTTTTTTACATAAAGAGGTTGCTATAAAATGTCTAAACAAAGGGAAGCATCTTTTTATCGAAAAACCAGTAGCTTCAACAGTGGAAGAAGCAAAAGAAATACTTGAAGTGGCACAAAAAAACAATGCAAGAGTCTGTGTTGGTTATATCGAGAGATTCAACCCTGTTGTAGAACAACTCAAGACTGAAATAGCAGACAGCGAAGTATACTCAATAGGTATTACGCGTGTAGGACCTTTTCCCCCTCGTATTGCTGATGTTGGAATATTGACTGATTTATCTGTACATGATATAGATTTAATTCGCTATATAACAGGGAAAGAGATAATAAATACCTCTATATATAAATCCCAAAAAATTCATAACCATCATGAAGACAATGCAATCCTATCTTTCGAACTTGAAGATGAAGTAGTTGCATCAATTACGACAAACTGGTTAACACCTTTTAGAAAAAGAACTATCGAAGTGGCTACAAAAGATGCATACTTTGAAGCAAACCTTATGGAGCAAGACTTAACAGAGTTTTCCGAATATCAAAAAAACAACTCTTATGTTATAAGAAAATGTATGGTAAAAAAAGAAGAACCTCTTATCCGTGAGCATAAGGCTTTTAGAAAATTTGTCAAAACAGGTGAGAGACATGGTCTTAGTACTATAGAAGATAGTATTATTACTTTGGAGGTTTCTTCTGGAAAATAAAGCACTAGTTCTTCTTAATATGGGAGGACCAAATAACCTAAATGAAGTTGAAGTATTTCTAAAAAACATGTTCAATGACAAAAACATCATCACAGTTAAAAGTGATTTACTTCGCTCTTTTATAGCTTTTATGATAGTGGCTTCAAGAAAGAAAGAAGCAAGATCAAACTATGCTAGGCTTGGTGGAAAATCCCCACTTGTAGAATACACTGAAGATCTAGTCAAAAAATTGCAACTTGAACTAAAAGATACATGTGTAACTTATGCTATGAGATACACCCCACCTTTTGCAAAAGAAGTTGTTGCAGAACTAAAACAAAAAAATATCACAAATATAACTCTTCTTCCTATGTATCCACACTATTCCACCACAACAACAAAGTCTTCGCTAGAAGATTTTAAAAAAGCTTGTGAAGGTTTACATGTAAAAATAAAACATGTAGATAGATTTTATGAAAATAGTCTGTATAATGAACTTTTGATTGACAAGATTGAGGAGTCTTTAGAAGGTAAAAATTCAAAAGAATTTGAGCTTATTTTTTCTGCACATTCGCTCCCGCAAAGTATTGTTGATAAGGGAGATACTTATCAAAAAGAGATTCTTTTACATGTAGAACTATTAAAACAAATTTTACAAAAAAGAGATTTAGAATTTAAAGATATACATGTTGCTTATCAATCTAAACTAGGGCCAGTAAAATGGCTGGAACCATCTTTGGAAGATAAAATAAAATCTCTTACATGTAAAAAAGTTATAATTTCTCCTCTTTCTTTTACGATTGATAATTCAGAAACAGAGTTTGAGCTAAGCATAGAGTACAAAGAAGTTGCGCAAGAGCTAAATTTTGAAGAGTATTTAGTAGCGAAATGCCCTAATGATTCAGATAAGTTTATACAATCAATTAAACAAATTGTATCTACTCTTTAACTTTTATTGGCGTTAAGTATCTCTCTTCAATTAATCGAACAACAACATCTTTAAAAATAGGTACTGCGCTCATCGAAGCAAAATAGTGGTACTTTTTCTTAGGCTCTATTACTAAAACACCGATTGTAAATTTATTTTTATCATCATTAGCAAATCCAAAAAATGAACTATTGTACCTTCTAGCATAACCACCATTCTCTGCTATATGCGCAGTTCCTGTTTTTCCTCCAATATTAAGTCCTTCAATTTGTGCTTTAGTACCAGTACCTTTTTGCACAGCTTTTACAAGTATGCTTTGTACTCTTTTTGCAATGGAAATTGGCATTACTTCTTTTTCGTTATCTCTTATTATTGGATATTTTTTCCCATCTTGAGCTTGAAAATAGGATGCTATATAAGGAGTTACCATTCTTCCATTATTGTTTATAGCATTATATGCTTTGAGTACTTGCATATAAGTTGCAGTCATCCCATATCCATATCCAACTGTAGCTTTATATGTTTCAGACTTAAACTTATGAAGAGAAGGAATATATCCTCTATTTTCATATGGCAAATCAATATTACTTTTTAAAGAAAATCCAAAATCTTTTAGTCCCTGATAAAATTCAATAGAATCTAATTTTTGTGCAAGCTGTGCTGTTCCTACATTACTTGAATAGACTATAACATCTTCTGCACTTATCCACTCATTTTCATTTTCATGTGTATCGTGGATAGTTGTTCTTCCTAGCTTGTACTTTCCACCAAATGTTCTTACTAAATCATAAGGATTAACTTTTCCTTCTTTGAGTAGTAGAGAAAATGTAATAGGTTTCATAACAGACCCAGGTTCATAAGCATACTCAATTGCTGATACATTCAAACTTGAATAATCACTTCTTTTTATAAAATCAGGATTATATCTATTTGATGAAGCAAGGCTCAGCAAGGCTCCAGTTTTAGTATGCATTACTGCTACTATTACTTCTTTAGCCTCTAACTCCGTTTTATATTGGTCTATCATGTCTTCTAACATTTTTTGTAATTTGAGAGATATGGTAGTGTGAATATCTAAACCATTTTCTCTTTGACTCGTTACACTATCTCTATTTAATATAATGGTATTTGATATATCTCTATTGCCTATAACTTTTGAATCTTGTATTGATAGTAATTTATCTTCATAATATCTTTCAATCCCTTTTACTCCAGTAACTTGAGTAATACCATTTTTTTCTATTTTTTTTACATAACCAACTATTGGTGTTAAAGATTCAGTTGCAGGATAAATTCTTCTTTCTCCACTTTCAGCAATACTTAAACCATGTAAAAAAGTTACCCCAGTTTTTTGATCACTATATGTTTTAAAAACACCCAATCTAAAAAGTTTTCTCGCAAGAACTTTAAGATGCTTTGCATTTTTAGGATTTATTTTATAAGAGAGAACTAAACTTCCTTTGTAAGAGAGGATTCTTTTTTTGATCTCTTTACTTTTATCCCCACTATATAAAGAGTAAAGATTAACAAACAAATCAAGTTTATCTGGATCTATATTTCTCGTATCAATTGAAGCTTTATAAAGTTTTTTACTAGTAGCTACTTTAAAATTATCTCCACTAACAATGTTTCCACGAGTAGCATGAATAGTCTCTTTGTAAGTAAGTCTAGGAAGTCTTCTATCTATCTGAGCCCAATAAAACAGAGTTCCCAAAAATATTATAAATCCTAGTGTAACAATAACAAATAGAAATAGGATTTTTATTTTACGGGTGTCTTTTTGTTCCATATAAAAGTATAGCGAACTATTGTTTAAAGTTGAGTTCTAGAAATCTCTTTATAAGCACTTAAAGCTTTATTTCTAATCTCTAACATCACTTTCATACTTGTCTCAGCTTTACCAATAGCAAGTGCAGCTTGATGAAGATTTTTCACTTCTCCTGTTGCAATATCAGCCATAGCTTTATCTGCTTTAACTTGAGTTTGATTAACTTCTCCTAAAGTGTCTTGTAATACTTTGGAAAAATCACCATTTGCAGCTTTATTTGTCTTATCTAATTTGTTAGTGATGCCTTCAATTCCAGAAATTTGATTTATACTATTTTGCATCTACTATCCTTTCATCATATCTATAGAGCTGTTTGCTATATTTTTAGAGCTTTGAAATGCAGCTACATTTGCTTGATAGGCTCTTGTTGCTTCTATAAGATCGGCCATTTCAATTACTGGATTAATATTTGGATATGAAACATAGCCCTCAGAATTTGCATCTGGATGTGACGGATCATATTTTAACCTGAACTCACTATCATCTCTAACAACTTTATCTACAATTACACTCATTATAGCAGGATTTGCATCTTTTTGCAAAAATGGGTCATCCAAAGGATTCTCATAATCAAGCATATTATTTTTCTCTTTCATCTCTGCATTGAGTGCTTTATCAAAATCTGTAGCTTTAAAAACTACTTCTCTTCTTTGATATGGTCCACCTTCACTTGTTCTTGTTGTATTTGCATTTGCTATATTTGAACTTATAACATTCATACGAAATCGTTGTGCTGAAAGTCCATATCCACTTATATCAAAATTACTTAAAAATGCCATTTATTATACCTTTGCCGATGCATCTAAAACACTTTTAAAAATAGTGCTATTCTTTTTTAATGCTGCTGTTAAAGCGTTGAACATAATAGAGTTTTTACTAAGTTCTGTTGTTTCAATATCTAAATCAACTGTGTTTCCATCATTTCTAGCCATATGGCCATCTCTAAGAAATATTGTTGATTTTGATGAATCAGTATTTTTGTAAGCACTCATATGTTGTCCATCAGTCTTAGCCATCTTTAATTCTTTTATATCACTACTTTTATACATTTCTTTTGTTTTTTCAATAAGAGCAGATTCAAAATCAATATCTCTTGCTTTATAAAAAGGGGTATCAATATTGGCAATATTTCCGGATATCATATCCTGTCTTTGAGCACGTGCTGAAAGAGCAGCTTCCATTAACGGTTTTGATTTCGTAGTTGTAAGTACCATTTTTTCCCTTATTCTTATTTCTATAAACTTATCAAATATAAGCAAAATTCATTCCAAATTTTATATTAAAGAAGATTATACTAGAATAAGAAAAAATATTCATTGAAAGTAGTATATGGCAACAGATAAAATCCTTTTTATATTATGTACATTTTGTATATTTATAAGCATCGTATTTTCTTTATCATTACCAGTATTTACAACTCTATATTTTAACTACAATGAATGGCATTTCTTTATAAGGCAAGGTGCAGTTGGCATGGTTTCTATACTTATAATGTGGAGTCTTTCCCAACTAAATCCAGATAAAGCTCTAATATGGATTGGTTTTGGCATTTTCTTTTCATGTCTTTTTTTAATGGGAATTATGCACTATCTTCCAGAGGCAATGGTTACTTCAGCTGGTGGTGCAAAAAGATGGGTAAGGCTTCCTGGTTTTTCTTTTGCCCCTGTTGAATTTTTCAAAATTGGTTTTGTTTATTTTCTAGCATGGAGTTTTGCTAGAAAACTAGATGATAGTAAAAAACCTCTTAAAGAAGAGATGAAACTCATTCTCCCATATGTTGGGCTATTTTTACTTGTAATATATCTCATCGCAATAATGCAAAATGACTTAGGACAAGTTGTGGTCTTAGCTCTTACATTAGCTTTTATGGCATTTTTTGCAGGGACAAGCTTGCGATTTTTTATGATTAGCATACTAAGCTCAATTACTCTTTTCGTTGTTACAATTTTGAGTTCTGATAGAAGAATAATAAGAATAAAAACATGGTGGGCAACTATTCAAGATATGGTACTTTCTCTTTTCCCAGATTCTATTGCAACTGCGCTAAGAGTAGAAAATGCTCCTGAACCATATCAAATTTCACACTCTCTAAACGCTATTAAACACGGAGGACTTTTTGGAGAGGGATTAGGAAGTAGTCTTTTTAAACTAGGATACCTTAGTGAAGTTCATACAGACTTTGTTTTAGCAGGGATAACAGAAGAGATAGGTGCTATAGGTGTTGGATTTTTAACGCTAGTCATATTTACAATCATATATAGAATTTTTAAAATTTCTAGCAGAAGTAATAATCGAGTATTTTATCTTTTTTCACTAGGGATCGGACTTCTTATTGTATTTTCATTTTTAATGAATGCTTATGGTATAACATCAATAACTCCGATAAAAGGAATTGCTGTACCATTTATAAGCTATGGAGGAAGTTCACTTCTAGCCCTTTCTTTTGGTATAGGAATGGTACTTATGGTGAGTAAGAGAGCAAAATTATGAATAATTCTTTGCAAAACAAAAGCTTCAGTGATAGGAATTTAACTTAGACTTCGTTCAAATTAAAGGTGATAATAAAATGACTATAGCGATTACAGGTGGAGGAACAGGTGGACATCTAGCAATTGCCAATGCTCTCAAAGAAGAGTTAAATTCTCGTGGACTAAAGCCTATTTATATAGGCTCACAAAATGGACAAGATAAAGATTGGTTTGAAAATGATAAAGGATTTGAAGCAACATACTTTTTAGACTCAAAAGGCGTTGTAAACAAAAAGGGTCTAAAAAAGCTCCTTGTATTAAAAAATATTTTAAAATCAAGCTTTACATGTAAAGATATTTTTAAAGCCCATAATATTAAAGCAGTTTTTTGTGTAGGGGGTTACTCTGCTGCTCCTGCTTCATTTGCTTCTATAGTCTCCAAAATTCCACTTTATATACATGAACAAAATGCTGTAGTAGGGAAGCTAAACAAACTTTTAAAACCATTTGCAAAAGAGTTTTTTAGCTCATATGATGATGATTCAAAAGTAAAAGAATATCCAGTGAGTGATAGATTTTTTGCATCAAGTAAAATAAGAGAAAATCTAAATACTATTATCTTTTTAGGTGGTTCACAAGGTGCAAATTTTATCAATAATCTTGCAATGAAAATAGCTCCTCAACTTTTAAAAGACGGTCTGCAAATAATTCACCAAACTGGTAAAAATGACTACTCTACATGTCAAGAATTCTATGAAAAAAACTCTTTACATGTAGAGTGTTTTGCTTTTAGCAAAAACCTACTAGATTCACTTAATAAAGCAGACTTTGCTATAAGTAGAGCAGGAGCAAGTACACTTTGGGAACTAAGTGCAAACAAACTTCCAGCACTTTTTATCCCTTATCCATATGCTGCAAAAAATCATCAATACTATAATGCTAAAGAACTTTACAAAAAAAATGCAGCACTTTTAAAAACACAAAATGAATTAGATGAAAAAATTTTACTAGAAATTATAAAAAATATAAAATTAAAAGATATATCAAAAAATTTATCTCAAATTATTACTAAAAACGGTATAAAAGAGATTACAAATATCATACTTAAAGGTTAATTTTGGATGCAAAACAAATACTCAATGATTTAAATAAAATACCAGTTATTGGTGATTTAATTATATCATTTGCTATTATAGTAGTACTTACTTCAGTTTCATCTGCAGGTGGGTTTTGGGGATTTGAAGGAAAAGAAAAAGAGCTGATGATAAATATATTTATAGGTATTGGAGCAATATATTTTATAGGTTCAGTGGCTAAAAGAATATATAATTTTGTAAAAAAAAAATAGAATGGCGCGCTCGACAGGATTCGAACCTGTGACCGTTGGTACCGCAAACCAATACTCTATCCAGCTGAGCTACGAGCGCATATTTAATTAAGAGTGAGATTATACCCAAATTTATATAAAAATCAAAGGTTTTTTAAGTAAAATACTCAAAAAAAGGTATTTTATGAAATTTTCAATAAAAAGCTCACTTCACTCTTCCTTAAAAAGTTCTATAATCATATTAAAGTTAGTAGTACCTATATATATACTAGCAGATTTACTTTTTTATTATAATTTATTAGTATATATTTCTTTTATTTTTAAACCTTTAACATCATTTCTTGATCTTCCAAGTGAAGCAGCTTTATCTATTGTCAGTGGTATATTTTTAAATCTTTATGCTGCTATAGCATTTGCAGCACCATTAGGTTTAAGCCCAAAGGAGTGGACAATATTAGCAGTTTTTCTGGGAATTTGCCATGGTCTTATCGTAGAAACGGCAGTTATGAAAAAGTTAGGAATCTCTAAAACTTATTCCATTGCACTAAGATTTTTTGCTGGATTATTTGTAGCATTTATTGTTACTTTATTGCCAAATTCATGGTTCAGTGATACTATATCAAGTATTACAGCTCCAGAACTTCCAAATTATGGCTCAATCATTGAATTGTTATCAAATTCTCTATATCAAGCAATATATCTATCTTTTCAAATTATTCTTTTAATAACAGCTTTAATATTTTTTCTAGATTATATAAAATCTTTAAAAATTGTAGAAGAATATTCAAATAAAGTAAACAGTGCTTTTTCTCTAACTATTGGAGTTATTTTGGGCATTACCTATGGAGCTGGTATACTTATTAGTGAATACGATAAAGGAACATTATCTAAAAGTGAAATTTTATATATCGGTACTTTTTTAATGATTTGTCATGCTATCGTTGAGGATACACTATTGTTTGTTATTTTTGGAGCAAATATTTGGATTATTATATCCTTAAGAGTTATTTTTGCTTTTATTTTCGCTTATTATTGTACAAAATTATTAAAAAATCATGTATAATCAACATTTGAAAGGATTAATGTGAATGACTATATAATTGCTTATCAAGGGGTAGAAGGTGCATACTCTCATCTTGCCTGTAAAAAAGCTTTTCCAAACTCTATAACAATTGCATGCGATAGTTTTGTTAATGCAATGAAGCTTGTAGAATCGGGTACAGCAAACATTGCTATGATACCACTAGAAAACTCTACTGCAGGTCGTGTTGAAGAAATCTATAGACTTATACCAAAACTATCACTATATATAATTGATGAGCACTTTGAGCCAGTTAACCACTGTCTACTTGGCATAAAAGGTGCCAAAATAAGAGATATAAAATATGTTTCTTCACATCCACAAGCTTTAGCACAATGCCATAAAAATATAACAGATTTAAATTTAAAAGCACAGGCAAAGTTTGATACTGCTGGTTCTGCACAAGAAATAAGTGAGAAACAAGACAAAGAACATGCTGCAATTGCATCAAATTTAGCAGCACAATTATATAACTTAGAAATTATTAACAATAATTTTGGAGATTTAAAAGGAAATGTTACTAGATTTATTGTTTTATCTAAACAAATAAAAACTCCTAAATACAAAGAACCTGATGAATACATTACATCATTAGTATTTCAAGTTAGAGATATTCCTGCTGCTTTATATAAAGCATTAGGTGGATTTGCAACAAATAATGTAAATCTTATTAAATTAGAAAGTTATACTATTCCAGGTTCCCTCCAAGTAAGTCAATTTCATATAGATATAGATGCTCATCCTGACGAAAAAAAATTAAAGCTGGCTTTAGAAGAATTAACATTCTTTGCAAAAGATATTAAATATATGGGTGTATACAAAAAAAGTGATTATAGAATAGATAAAATATAAGAAGGCGTGTAAAAGAATCTTTATATAAATAATAAAAAAAGTAATTAATATTTTTAAATTGAAGAATAAAAAACGCGGAACCGGCGGCGACCTACATTTCCATCCCAGTAAGGGAGAGTATCATCGGCGATGAAGAGCTTAGCTTCCTGGTTCGAAATGGGACAGGGCGTTTCCTCTTCTCTATAGCCAC
>Ga0193956_1000836_pt1 | contig 13146 bp, 8 predicted proteins | sample BB_7_MG_FD_140358 | JGI IMG/M metagenome (GOLD analysis project Ga0193956, IMG submission 140358) | Microbial mat bacterial communities from the Broadkill River, Lewes, Delaware, United States - BB_7_MG | ecosystem: Environmental > Aquatic > Freshwater > River > Microbial mats | place: USA...
ACACCTTTTTGTAACTCTTCAATACTTTTTAAGTCTTTAGTAGATAACAATTCATAGTATCTCCACATAAGTTCATCAGAAATTGATAAAACTTTTCCAAACATATCATTTGGTTCATCAGTTACACCAATATAATTACCTAAAGATTTTGACATTTTTTGAACACCATCAAGACCCTCTAAAATTGGCATCATCAGTACAACTTGTTGTTTTTTTAATCCATAAGCTTTTTGAAGTTGTCTTCCCATCAATAAATTAAATTTTTGGTCTGTACCACCTAATTCAATATCAGATTTTAAATGTACACTATCGTATCCTTGAAGTAATGGATACATAAATTCACTTACTGCTATTGGTGTATTTGAAGCATATCTTTTTGAGAAATCGTCACGCTCAAGCATTCTAGCAACGGTTAGATTTGATGCAAGTTGTAATATTCCTGATGTTCCTAAAGTTTTTAACCAATCATCATTATATACTACATTAGTTTTGTCTTTATCTAAAATTTTAAATGCTTGAGTAGTATAACTTTCAATATTTCTCAATACATCTTCTTTTGATAATGCTTTTCTAGTAGTACTTTTTCCAGTTGGATCACCTATCATTGCAGTAAAATCACCAATTAAAAACTGAACTATTCCACCATATTTTTGAAATAATGCAAGCTTTTGTAACAATACAGTATGACCAAGATGTAAATCAGGTGCAGTTGGATCAAAACCTGCTTTTACAAAAAATGTTTCACCATTTTCAAAATAATTTTTTATTAACTTATAAAGTCTCTCTTCATCAATAACTTCTGCTGTTCCTCTATTTATCTCTGCAATTGCTTCTTTTATTTTTAATTCCATAATTTAATATAACCTTTATTATTTATTTATAAGCATCTGTACTTAAATAAAATTCTATAACTTTTACTTTTTGTTCACAAAATGCTCGTACTTTTTCTTTATTATCATTTTTTATTTCAAAATCTATTGTACAATATTGATTTGATGCATATTTATCTTTTCCATACTCAATGCATAATATTGTTGCTTCATGTTCAACTGATAAATATGTTAAGAGTCTAGCCAATTCACCTCTAATATTAGGAAAACTAGCAACCATTTTATAAGAATAAAATTTATCTTTTATCCAAGAACAAAACAGCATTTGTTGATCATTTTGCATTCTTTTATACGCTGTTTCACACATTTTATGGTGAACTATTACATCTTTGTCTTCTTTTATAGCAACTATATCATCTCCAAATTTTGGATGACAACAATGGTCAAATGATACAGAACTTATACTAAAATTCGAATATATCAGAACATTATCAAAAGCAATTCTTTTTAATCCAATAGTTTGTATTTTAAAACGTGCAATTATACCATCTGATTGCCGTATATGTTTTTTAATATTATTTTTTATTTGTTTTAAATGATCTAAGTTATATACAACTTTTTGTAAGTTTGATAATTTTATTTTTTTAAATTTATCAAGAACACATTTGTCGTATCTTGAAAAAATTGTATTTATAATATTTCTACTAGTTAATTCATCAATATGTTTTATTCTATTATGGCACAATATTTTTATAGATTTTTTAGCTCTTGTAGTTTGAACCATATCTAACCATGTACATCTAGGAATTAAATTTTCTGATGTAATAATAGAAACAATATCTCCACTTTTTAACTGAGATAAAAGTGGCTTTTTTATTTTATTAATAACTGCTTCAACAGAATGATTTCCAACATCTGTATGTATTTGATAAGCAAAATCAAAAGCTGTTGCACCCCTTGGTAAAGTAAAGATATCTCCTTTTGGAGAATAAACAACAATATCTTCACTATACAAATCTTGCTTTGCATCATCATAAAACTCTTCAACATTAGAATCATTTGAAGCTAAAGAGTGCAACCAATCCAAAGATGGTGCAGTAGAATTACCCTCACCACTTTTATACTTCCAATGAGCCGCAACTCCAAACTCTGCAATATTGTGCATATCAAATGTTCTTAGTTGTACTTCAAATATCTTTGAGTTTGAAAATACTGTTGAGTGAATTGTTTGATAACCATTCTCTTTTGGTACAGAAACATAATCTTTGAAACGTGCAATTAAAGGTTTATAATTTGTATGAATAATACCTAATACATTATAACAATCCAATGGTTCTTTTACTAAAACTCTTATTGCATACAGATCTAGTACTTCATCAATACTTACACCTTTTCTCTGCATTTTTAAATAAATAGAATAATAATGCTTAATTCTACTAAATATTTTAATATCAGAATCTAAATAACCATTTTTTTCTAATACTTTTTTGGTATTTGATAAAAATTTATTTAATGTTAATTGTACTTTTTGTTGATGTTTCTTAAGATGTTCATCAATCTTTTTATACTCTTGGGGATACAAATAAGAAAAAGATAAATCTTCTAGAACATTTTTAATAGTCGAGATTCCTAGTCTGTGAGCAATAGGAGCGTACACGACAATAGTTTCTTCCGAAATTCTTGTTTGTTTAGCAGGTGACAGAGCATCAAGAGTAAGCATATTGTGCATTCTATCACACAACTTTACAACCATAACTCTCACATCATCAATCGAAGCTATTAACATTTTACGAAATGTCAATGCAGAAGAGATAAGTTTTTTATTGTCCCCAGAGGGTGCTAACTCATGTTCTCGTATCTCTACTATTTTAGTCAATCCATCAACAATATGAGCTACATCTTTACCAAATTGTTCTTCAATGGTTTCAAGTGAGATATCAGTATCTTCAACTACATCATGCAACAATGCGGCAATAACCATATGCTCATCATCACTATAATAAGCTGTTATTGCAGACACTAATATAGGATGGACAACATAAGGCTCACCACTTTTTCTAAATTGTAACTTGTGGGAATCTATTGAAAGATCAAGAGCCTTTTGAACATCGTTAGTTATAGTGAAATTTGATTTTAATAAATCAATTGCACCTTCAATTGTATTTGTGCTTTTTATATTGTCTAAAATTTATTCTATTCCCTCAATAGTCAATACACCTGAAGCAATCTCTTTAATTGCTATGTCAGTATATTTCATATTTTTTGTTTGGTGGCTATCTATTAAAGGCTTTGCCCCTTTACTTAGTTCATCTGCTCTTTGACCTACTGCTATACTTAAAACATATCTATCATTATTCGTTTTTTCTAATGCTTGTGCTAATATCTCTTCTAATCTCATTCTATACCTTTTCTTTTATTCTTATTAGTTTACTACTGAACATTTTGAGTAATCATTATTAATTATACTTAATAGATTACCTTTTGCATTCATATTTGCTACAATAATTGGAAGCTTATTATCTTTTGCTAATGCAATCGCTGTATCATCCATAACTTTAATATGATCTTTTAAAGCTTCATCATAACTAAGTTCATTTAATTTTACTGCATCATCATATTTAGCTGGGTCTTTATCATAAACACCATCAACTTTTGTTGCTTTAATTATCATGCATGATTCAATCTCTGTTGCTCTTAATACCGCGGCTGTATCAGTTGTAAAAAATGGATTTCCAGTACCAGCACTAAATATTACTACTCTACCTTTTTCCAAATGTCTTTTTGCACGTCTAACAATATATGGTTCAGCTATTTGTTCCATTTTGATAGCAGTTTGCAATCTTGCAGGAATACCAATATGCTCTAAAGCTTCTTGCATAGCAATACCATTTACAACAGTTGCTAACATTCCCATGTAGTCACCACTAGTTCTTTTAATAACACCATCAGCAGCAGCAGTAACACCTCGAATGATGTTTCCACCACCAATAACAATACCAACTTCAACATTGTTGTCAACTAATTGCTTAATCTCGTGTGCAATATAGTCTAGAATTTTTGTATCAATTCCATAACCATTCTCTCCAGCTAATGCTTCGCCAGAAAATTTTACAAGGACTCTTTTATTCATGATAACTCCCTTAGATATATCTATTTTTGCGATTATATCCAAAAGTTTATTATTTTACGGTTAACTAAAGATAGTGAAACTGTTCACTCTTTAATTACGCTCCCCTCCACGGCTCCATTTCATTCCGACCGTTTCGGTTTCTAAGCTAAAAGAGTGAAACTGTTCACTCTTTAGTTACGCTCTCCTCCACGGCTCCATTTCATTCCGACCGTTTCGGTTTCTAAGCTAAAAGAGTGAAACTGTTCACTCTTTAGTTACGCTTATCACCCACTATCCTTTTGCCTCTTTGTTTTGGTTTGCTTTTATTCTCTTTATTGAATTTTTTCTTTCCAAATGCACCACCTATTTTTGCTCTTTTTTTATCCTCTTTTGTTTCAACAATTTTTTTAGTTGCTATCATTTTCATTCTTTTATCAACTTCAAAACCATCTAAAGATAACTTTGCTATTTTTTGTGAAATATATTTTTCAACTTCAATTATAGCAGCTACATCATATTCATCAAGTAAAGATATTGCAATTCCATCTTTCCCTGCACGTGCAGTTCTCCCTATTCTGTGTACATAATCAATTGGCATAAAAGGTAAATCAAAATTTATTACATAAAAAAGATCAACAATATCTAAGCCACGTGCCGCCACATCTGTTGCAACTAAAACTCTAATTTGATTTTCTTTAAATTGAGAAATTGCTTTTACTCTTGCTCCATGAGTTTTATCTCCATGAACTGATGCAGCTTTTAAACCATCTAGTTTTAGGTTCTTAACTATCTCTTCTGCTGAAGCTTTTGTTTTACAAAATACTAAAACTTGTTTCATATTTTGTGAACCAATTAAAAAAGACAACATCTCAAGTTTCTTTTGAGCAGTTACAGGATAAGCTATTTGCTCTATTTTATCATTTACTCTATCATTTGATTTTATCTCAATAATTTTTGGGTTGATCAAAAGTTTATTTGAAAGTTTTTTAATATTTGGTCCAAGTGTTGCTGAACAAAGTATATTTTGTTTTAAATTTGTAAGATGAGACATAATTGTTTCTATATCTTCTACAAAACCCATATCAAGCATACTATCCGCTTCATCAAGAACCAATGTATCAACTTTTGTTACATTTATTTTATCTTGACGAATTAAATCCATCAGTCTTCCTGTTGTAGCAATTACTATATTTACTTTAGATTCTAACATTTTGATTTGTGGCTTAATATTTGATCCACCATAAATACAACATGTTTTTATATCTAAATACTTTGCATAAGCAGCAACACTTTTCTCTAATTGTAAAGCTAACTCTCTAGTTGGCGCAATAATCAATTTTGATAAGATAATATTATTATCTTTTTGTTGCGATTCATAAATTGATTGTAACATTGGAAGAACAAATGCTGCTGTTTTTCCTGTTCCTGTCTTTGCAATTGCTAACATATCTCTATTTCTAAGGACTATATCAATCGCTTCTTCTTGTATTCTAGTTGGTTTTTCATAACCTTTATCTTCACATGCTTGTGCTATTTGTTTACATAGCCCTAATTGTCTAAATGTCATTATCTCTTCTTTAATTGATTTGTTTGTATTTTATCTATATAGTGTAGCAAAGTTTTACTTATAATTTAAATCTACTAAATATATAAAGGAAAGTGAAGTTTATTTGTAGTCCGTATTTGCTACTAAATAATATCCCATTCCTGAAACATTTTTTATACTATTTTTACCTATTTTTGAGCGTAATTTACTTAAAACTGATTTTAATGCAGAATCAGTAGCATCATAAGGATCGTCCCATAGTTGATCTTTGATATCAAATATAGAGACAGTTTTGTCTAAATTATGCACAAAAATATCCAACAATCTATTTTCACTAGATGTTAAATGTATCTCTTGATTCTCTTTATATAGTAACTTTGAAGATAAATCATATACAGTACTATTGGAAAATCTTAAGATGTTATTACTATTTCTCAAAATATCTTGAACCGCAATTTTAAAAGAACCATATAATTCATCAAAAACAACTGGCTTTGTAATATAACTTACAAGTTTTAATTTTGTGGCTTCTAGTAACATATCAGTATTTGTATAAGCAGTCAAAAGAATAATTGGTATATTATAATTATCTTTTCTAATTAGTTTAGAAAATTCTATACCGCTTAAATTTGGTAGATTAATATCACTTAAAATCAGATCGATTTGATTTGATTTATAATATGTATAAGCGTCTTGAGCATTATCAAAAGAGATGACATCTTTGAATATCATTTTAAGAGTATTTGATACACTATTGCGTATCATATCTTCATCTTCTATGTACAATATAACCAAGCTCTTTAATATTTTTTGTTCCATACTATCCATACAAAAGAATACAAAACTATAACTTATAATAGCATTATGTAAACTAACTTTTTTTATTAATAACGGCTTTAGTAACTTTTAGCAACTTTACTATATAATTACAAAAATTATGGATTAAATTATTATAAAGGGTTATTATGAAAATCAAAAGCAAGCTTCGAAATGTGACTTATTCATCTGTTTTATTAGGTCTAATGTTTAGTGTAAACTTAAATGCCACTAGTTTAAGAGATTCGATTGAACAAACAATCAATCAAAATCCTGATATTATGGCTGAACATTATAATAAAAAAGTAAATAGAGCAAATATTAAAGAACAAGAGGGAGACTACTACCCTACTTTAGACTTTACAACTTATTTAGAAAAGTCAAGAACAGAAAAAGACTATGAAGATAATACACCTGATACTAAAGGAAACAAAGATGGATGGAATGCAAATCTAAAATTTGAACAAGTAATTTATGATGGAGGAAAAACTCCAAGTGAAATAGAACAATTTAGACATAAATACTATAATATCAAATATACAAGTAATGCTGCAGTACAAGATATAATTCTAGAAGTAACAAATACATATCTTGACCTTGTACTAAATCAATCATTAAAAGCTTTTGGTGAATTTAAAGTAGTTGCCCATGAACATTATTTAAAGTTAGCAAAAGAAAAAGAAGATATTAGTGGAGAGATTCTTGATAGACTACAAGTTGAGTCAAAAATCAGATCACTTATAGATAGTAACTTAGATCAAGAAGTTAAAAACCAAAAAGCTTTCAGTTCACATACAAAATTAGCAGGAAAAGAGATTAAAGGGAATATCTGTAGACCTATAATTGATGAAAAATTAATTCCAAAAACACTTGAAGAGGCAATAGATGTTGCACTTAAAAGTGACAATAAGATAAGAGCACAGTACGAATTAATTCAAGAGCAAAAAGCATCAATTGCAGTAGAAGAAGCAAAGTTTAGACCAGATTTAAAATTACAAGTAGAAGCTGAATGGGACAATGACTTAAAATTAGCAGAAAATGGGCAACAAGATATTTATAGAGCAAGAGTAGAATCAAAGTGGAATTTCTATGAAGGTGGAAAAGACAATATTACCCTAGAAAGAGAAAAAATTGCTATGCTAGAGCAAAGAAAAATTCTAGATGCAATTAAAAATGATGTAATAGATGGAATCAAAGGTACTTACAACACATACTTTCAAATGAAAAAAAGAATTGCCAATTTAAAAGAATTTGTATCTATTAATAACCAGATAGTAGAAGTATATAGAGAACAAATAAAAGAGGGAAGTAGAACATTTTTAGACCTTTTAAATGCAGAAACTGAAGTTTTTAGAACAAGAATATTATTAGAAGAAGAAGAGATTAATAGATATAGAGAATATTTTACTATGATGAAAGATTTAAACAAACTAAGTGATAGTGTTTTAGCTCAAAAAAATCAAAAGTGTAAAACATTTGATATCAATAGTATATTACCAAACTATGAAGAACAATACAAAAATAATGAAGCAGATTTAGAAGAAAATTTAGAACTAGAAGCTGAAGCATTAGGATTAGAGGGCTAAAATAAATGTCTTACAATGAACAGGAAGAAAACTTAGAAATTCTAAGTGAACAAAGAGAAGTTGATTCATTATTAGAATCTTTAGTATTTCTTTCTAAATATTTTAAAAGAACTACTTCTCGGGCAACTTTGGTATCAGGATTTGCACTAAATAAAGAAGCAATGACAGTTAGAAACTTCGTTGAATCATCAAAAAGAATTGGTTTAATTTCAAAAGTAGTCCATAGAAGAGTAGAAGAGATTTCACGGCTTGCTTTACCATCTGTACTTATATTAAGAGATAAAAAAGCTTGTGTTTTAGTTGATTTTAATATTGAGAGAAATGAAGCAAAAGTTATTTTACCAGGGCTTAGTGAAGGTGAAACTCACATGCCATTAGATCAGTTAACTGCTCAATTTACAGGTGAAATTATAATTATAAAGCCAACATATGATTTTAGTAATCGTATTTCGGATGAGATAGTTATAGAAGAACCTAGAAAATGGTTTTTTGGAGCTATGAAAAGAAATGCTTTTATCTATAAAAAAGTTATAATTGCGGCTATTATAATCAACCTTTTTGTATTGGCAACTCCATTATTTATGAAAAATGTTTTTGATAGAGTTTTACCCAACAATGGTATTGAAACATTATGGGCTATGACTTTTGGTATTGGTATCATTATGATTTTTGATTTTATTCTTAAACTTTTAAGATCATATTATTTGGGAAGTGCTGGTAAACGTGCCGATGTTGTAATGTCTAACAAAATATTTAATCAAGTACTTAGTATACAGCTAGATGAAAAACCCTCATCAACTGGACAATTTGTAAGTAGATTGCAATCATTTGAATCAGTAAGAGACTTTTTTACAAGTGCTACAATAGTTGCCCTTGTAGATGTACCATTTGTTTTTTTATTCTTAGCAGTAATATTCTTTTTTAGTGGAAGTTTAGGATGGGTTCCTGTTGCGGCAATCATTATAATACTCATATTCTCTGTAATTATTCAGAAAAAAACAAAAGTTATCTCAGAAAAATCATCAAAAGAAGATCAACTAAAACAAACAACTTTACATGAAACAGTATCTGGACTTGAAGTGATTAAAAGTATTGGTGCCTATAGTCGTATGAAAGCACACTGGGATCAAGCACTTATACAAACAACATATTTCAATGAAAAACTACAATTTTTATCTCAAGTAAATAGTACTTTTACGGCACTTATTTCACAAGCGGCAAATATAGCAATTATAATTGTTGGTGTTTATATGGCAATAGAGGGTGATGCTTCTATGGGTGGAATTGTGGCGGCTATGATGCTTACAGGAAAAGTATTAGGACCACTTGGTCAAATAGTTGGTATGGTTTTAAGATATGATAAAGCGATGATTGCATTAAGAAATATCGATGAAATCATGGATATGAAGACAGAAAAACAAGGAACAGGACTACTAAGTCGACCTAATTTATCTGGAGATATTGAGTTTAAAGATGTACACTTTAGTTACAAAGGTCAAAATATTGAAACCTTAAAAAATATTAACTTAACAATACATCAAGGTGAAAAAGTAGCAATATTGGGAAAAATTGGTTGTGGTAAGTCTACTTTAACAAAGTTAATTTTAAACCTTTATTCTCCAACTCAAGGATCAGTACTAATTGACAAGACAGATGTTAGACAAATCAGTTCAGCAGATTTAAGACATGCCATTGGATGTGTCCCACAAGAAGCATTTTTGTTTATGGGAAGTGTAAAAGACAATATTACAGTAAGTGAACAGTTTGTTACAGATGAAGAAGTGATAGCCGCTGCTAAACTAGCAGGTGTACATGACTTTTTAGGTAAGCATGAAGCTGGTTATGATCTAATTGTTGGTGAAAGAGGTGAGGGATTAAGTGGAGGAGAGAGACAATCAATCACACTTGCAAGAGCTTTGATTTCAAATCCTGGAATATTAATCATGGATGAGCCAACAAACTCTATGGATAGACAAACTGAGAAACAATTTATCAAAAAAATGGAAACAATTAAAGATGATAAAACACTCATTGTTGTTACTCATAAAACTGCTTTATTATCTTTAGTTGATAGAGTGATTATCATTGATGAGGGTAAAATAGTTGCTGATGGACCAAAAGAAAAAGTTCTAGCACCTAAGGCAAAGGCTTAAAATGGATGATTTTTCAATTAGTTTAAATGCTATAAAAAAAGATTTGGGTAAAAATGATGGAACGAAAAAACTTAATGATTTTGACTTTATTTCAAACGATTTAGAAGAGGTATCTACTCCAAAACAAAAGATTCCATCAAATACTCCTCAACCAAGATATCAAGAAGATGAACATTTTGATTTATCTTTAAATAATGCACTCAATCTTGATAGTATTCCTAAAAATGGTGCAATAAATCATCATAATAGTGTTGAGCCACAAGAGGAAAAAGCAACAAAAAATGAGCCAAAAGAAGAAATAACAAAAGAAAAAAAACCAGACACATCACCTGATATCAGCTTTGTGCATGGTCTATATAGTACTTCAAACTTCCAAATACCTAAAAAAATAAATGTTCTTTTTACCTTTTTTGTTTCATTGATTATATTATTAATTGTATGGGGAAACTTTGCAACAATTGATGAACTAACTAGAGGCGAGGGAAAAGTAATACCATCAAGTAAAATACAAAAAGTTCAATATTTAGACGGTGGATTGATAGCAGAAATTCTTGTTAAAGAGGGTGAGCATGTATTGATTAATCAGCCTTTATTAAAAATTGACAAAACAAGAGTTATGGCATCATTTGAAGAAACTCAAGAAAATATCTACTCTTTGGAAGCAAAAAAAACTAGACTTGAGCTAGAACTAAACGCTAAGTATAATAAAGTTTTACCAAAACTAAAATTTACAAAAAAGTTACAAGAAAATGCAAGCCAATATATAAATAGTGAACTAGATGTATTTAAAAATAAGTTTTATGAAAGAAAAAACAACCTTAAAATTGTACAATTACAGTATTTACAAAGAAAGCAAGAACTTAAAGAGATAAAAGCAACAGCAAATCAACTTGAAGAGAAACTAAAACTTGAAGAGAAACAATACGAAGCGATGGAAGGACTAGTAAAATCTGGTGCAAAATCAAAATTAGAATTAATAGATAAAGAAAAAGAAGTAAATCAAATTAAAAATGATTTAGAAACAACACTTTTATCAATTTCAAGAACAGAACTCTCTATAGAAGAAGCCAAGTCTCTTATGAATGAAAAAAAGCAAACAATTAAATCTTCAGTTTCAGTTGAATTACAAGAAACAATCGCAGAGATTAAGAAAATCAAGTCTAGACTTGTAACAGATAATGACAAACTAGAAAAAACAACTATTAAATCTCCAGCAACTGGAACAATCAAACAAATAAATATAAATACCATTGGTGCGGTAGTACAGTCTGGTGTTGATTTGATTGAGATTGTTCCTGATAGTGATATTTTATTTGTAGAAGCAAAAATTGACCCTAAAGATATTGCTTTTATTAGTCCAGACTTAGATGTACTTGTAAAACTAACAGCTTATGACTTTTCAATCTATGGTGGACTTAAAGGAAGCATAATTGAAATTTCAGCAGATAGTATAGTAGATCAAGATTCAAAAGATGGAAAAAGTTTTTATAAAGTTGTTGTTAAAACAAATAAAAACTATCTAGAATACAATAATGAAAAGTTAACAATCATACCAGGTATGGTAGCAAGTGTGGATATTATTACAGGGAAAAAGACTATTATGGATTTTTTCTTAAAACCAATTTTAAAAGTTAAACAAGGAGCATTACATGAAAGATAATCTTAGAAGTATACTAAAATTATTTGTACTAGTTTTATTTGTACTATCAAGTTTAGAAGCAAATGAAAAAGCGGAATTAAAAGCAAATGACTTTACAAGTGAAAATGTTTTACATGACGCGGTTCGAGCAAATGATATAAAACTAGTAAAATTTTTAATCAAACAAGGTATTGATGTAAATACGCAAGATGATTATGGGTATACGCCACTTCATTTAGCGGTTAGACTTCATGACTATAATATAACTTCATATCTTATATCAAATAATGCAAAAGTAAATACTCAAGATACTTATAAAGATACACCACTAATTGATTCTACAAGAAACAATGATACAAATATATCTAAACTATTAATTTGTAATGGCGCAAATAGAAATGTAGTAGATGTGCATGGTATGACAACTTTACACAATAGTACAAAGAATAAAAATCAAGAGATTGTAAACCTTTTAAGAGTTGATAACTTAAAACCATATTGTCAAAAAGAATTAGAAATAAGTATGAATCCATTTCAACTATCCTCTTCAAATATTAATTCTTATGTAATTTGTGGAGATATCAAAAAAGGATTTGCAACTGAATTAAAACTTGAATTTAAAGATGAAGATGATGAAGTTTTTGGTCCTTTTGATGCAACATTTGATAACAAAAGTAAAATATGGTGTTTGGATACAACTAAAACAACTTTAGAAGATGACGTTTATGAAGTAAAAGCAATTGCAAAAGACTATGTACCAAATATTGCAACTGACACTAATATACAATATACATATACTAAGAATTTGAGTATGGAGTTTGATGATACAGATGAAACTACCTATCCATACCCAAGAATCTGCGGAAGAACAAATTCAAATGCAATTGATACTGTTGATATAATTTTACATGATAAGAACTACAAAACTTATGGTAGTTATCATGCTTTAATAGATGATAAAAAGAAAACTTGGTGTGCAGATGTTACTGATAAATTACCACATGGATACTATTCTATTGAGGGGTATGCTATTGACTTGTACGATCAATTTAAAAAGTTCACTAAAGAGAAATATTTTGTTAATACAGCAGATTTTTCAATAAGTATTGATGAGATAAAAGAGGAAAACAATCTTCCATCAGAGGTTTGTGGTACTTCAAACAAAACAAATGTTCAGAGTATAAATATTACTTTTATTGATGAAAATTTAATTACATACCAACTAGACAAATCAGTTATTGATAATAAAAACAAAACATGGTGTGCCAAATTAAAAGAGACTCCACCATTAGGTTCATATTCTATTCAAGCAGATGCAGTAACAACAAAAAAAGAAAAAGCTTCAGATATATATGACTCTTATGAATTAGGATGGTTATCAAGTAGTGATAAATCTTTATTGTTAGATCCTGCAATTAGTATTGATAATACAAATGAAACATTAGGGAACAAACCAAGAATCTGTGG
>Ga0193956_1000837_pt1 | contig 13141 bp, 8 predicted proteins | sample BB_7_MG_FD_140358 | JGI IMG/M metagenome (GOLD analysis project Ga0193956, IMG submission 140358) | Microbial mat bacterial communities from the Broadkill River, Lewes, Delaware, United States - BB_7_MG | ecosystem: Environmental > Aquatic > Freshwater > River > Microbial mats | place: USA...
AAACCCATTTTTAGGGTAAGCTATAGGTTTTTACTTATAAACTTTAAAAAGGTCAGGCTTCTAGCTTGACCTTTTTTTTTGGCTTTTTTCTTAAGCATTATTTATGCATATAAGTTGTAAAATTCAAATCTCAAAATGTCGAAGTGGCGGAACGGTAGACGCACGGGCTTGAGGGGACTTTTGAGATTGTGGTGTTATTTTAGATATGCGAATGTGGTGGAACGGTAGACACGATAGCTTGAGGGGCTATTGCCAGCATTGGTGTGGGGGTTCAAATCCCCCCATTCGCACCATTTTATGGGGTATCTAACTTAATTAATAGTTTTCTTAAAATAAGAAAATGTAATTGCCGCTTGTGATTTTATAATATAAACTTTCAAATTCTTTTATCATTAAACTTAATTTTTGTTGTCATTATGAATTGTTTTTGTTAGCTTTATTGCACACTTATTTAGTTTTCTTTAAACTATAATTTTAATTATCGCTTTTATAAATAATTATCGTAGACGTGATCTGTTAAAGTTCTACCTATTTCATTAAATTCTTCATTTTCTTCAGCATCTTCTAGTAATTTATCATACAACTCACTTTCAACAAATTTTAAAATTATTGCTTTTTCTAATTTTTGATTGAATTTAAATGATGTTTTGTCTTTTATAATATTTAATATTTTACTTTTTATTCCATCAACATATCTAGAACCTTCTTCTCCACATTTAATGCATTCTCCATCTTCATTGGCAAAACTATTATTACAATCACACAACAAATCCCATGAGTGGTCTCCAGTTGATTCTAATTCAAGGAAAATATTAAATTATTTATAATCTAATTTCATCCAGTATTTCCATTTTCCAAAAAGAAATTCATATTTTACAAATTTATTTTAATCTATTATTTGCGAAATAATTTTATCTTCGCTTTCACTAAATAAACTTTTCAATTTTATACCTACCTCAAATTTTTTCATTAAACTATTTAAACTATAAATACTCTTCCATAAAGTTTTTAAAGTTGTTTGATTGTACTAATTGGGCATCTGAACCAATACCTTTAAAGTGTCTTTTCCCACACTCTATTTTAGCGGCTTCTGTATCTCTTAAATCCATTCCAAATAGATTACCTTTACTTTCTACTACAAAGTATAATCTTTCTTCATTGTTTTCTTTTTCAATTAATACAGCCCAATCAGGGTTATATCTTCCAAGTGGTGTATTTATTTTAAACCAATTAGGAAGTTTTGTAAATAGTTTAACATCAGGGTTATTATCAAAATCAACAGCAAAAGTTCTCTCAATATCAGAGTCATAAATTGTATATTCATAAGGTGATTTATCATTCTTATTTTGATACATATTCTTTTTTAAATATCCACTTAACTCTTCACTTTCAAAACTTTCTTGTGCATAGTAGTATTCTTCACCTAGTTTTTGATATTTAATACCATCTACAATAAATACATTCATAGTTTTTTTGATAATTTCTACTGCTTTATCTATAAACTTTTGTGGGTTATTTTTAAAGTCTTTTAACTTTTCACTTTTTGTTAAAATATCAACAATATTTCTTCTTGTAAGATTTGTTTCATTTTGTAAGTATGTAATGATATCAGGTAGTTTATAGTCTATAATCTCACAATCAACATATTTATCTTTTAGAAGTGTTTCTTCATCAATTTCTACACCAACTTTTGTAATTTTATTTGTAGCTTTTGAATAGATATATTTAATTTTATTAACTCTTAATTCATTTTGAATATTTTTTGCACACTCTTCAACTAATTTGTCTTCATCAAAATCTACTCTATAAGTTGATTTATATTTTATTTGTTCCCATAATTGCTTAAACTCTTCACTTAATAATACTTGCTTATTTACTTTTACTTGTACTTTGTCATCAGCATTTTTAATATTAAGTTTTCCAGATATTTTTTTAATTACTGAAACAATTTGAATTTTAATGTCTTCAAACTCTTGTGGTACTTCAAATTTGTTTTCATGCAAGTCTAATTTTAAACTATCTTGTACTTTACCTTTCTTATCAATATACTTCATATCTAAAAGGTAGTTATGAATATCTTCACTTTTATTTGCACCTAAATAAGAGATATTTCCATCTTCATCTTTTATAGTAATATTAGCAAATTCGTGGTTTTCAATAACACCAAACTTAATACCTTCTTCTTTTTCAATCTCTTTTTGAAGTCCACGTGCGAATTCTTCATAAGTTTCATTAGCCATTACTGTTAAGGTGTTTGTATCAAAACCATAAACTCTTTCACCATCTTGATTAACACAAATTCTTAATCCTCTGCCTATTTCTTGTCTTCTTCTAGTTTCTGATTTACTACCTTCTTTTAATGTACATATTTGAAATACATTTGGATTATCCCAACCTTCTTTTAAAGCACTATGTGAAAATATAAATCTTAATGGGTCTTCAAAGCTAAGTAGTTTTTCTTTATTCTTCATAATTCTACTAAATGTATCTTCATCATCTTTATTTGATTTTAATTCACCCTTAGCATTTTCACTACTATCTTTTACTTTACCTTTTTTATCTTGTGAGAAATATCCATCATGTATTTTTTCAACTTCTGCATCTAAATCAGTAACTCCTTCAAAAAGAGTTTTATATTTAGGATATTTAATTACTGTTTTATACTCTTGTTCAAACCAATGGGCAAACTTACCTTTTAAAACATTTCCTTCTTCATCATAAGACCTATAATTTGCAACTTTATCAATAAAAAATAGAGATAAAACTTTTATACCTTTTGAATTTAGTTTCTTTTCTTTATCTAAATGTTCTTCAATAGTCTTTCTTATTTGAAGTCTTTTAATAGTGTCTTCATCAACATCACCAATTGCTTCACCAATTGCTAAGCTCTTACCATTAGAGAACATTACATATTCATTTTCTTCTTCTATATAAATATCATTTACAATAAAGTTTTCATATACATCTCTATTTGTTAATTCATATAAATCACTATTATCTTTAATAGTTAATGTATCTATTTTTGAAGTTCCATTTTTATTTGAAACTACTTCTACTTTTGCACTTCTTGGATTTGCTTTTACTGATAATAGTTTTATAAAGCAAAGATTTGAGTTATCAGTTGTTCTTACATTTGCTACTTCAATTTGTTTTACAAGTTTCTTTTCATAAGCATCAATACTATCAAGTTTATACATTAAGTTGTACTTTTGCGTATGTGTAGCACTATATCTTAGCTTACATAGTGGATTTAGTGTTTCAATTGCAACTTTATTTTTTGGTGTATTATCAACACTTTGTGGTTCATCTATAATTACAATAGGATTAGTAGATGCAATAAAATCAATTGGTTTCATACCATTTAATCTATCATTTGTTCTATGAATCAAGTTTGCTTTTGTATCTTTACTAGGGTCTGTAAAACTTTTTTTGAAAGCATCAATATTTATAATCATAATTCTAATATCACTACTTGTAGCAAAATCTCTTACTTGTTCTAAGTTCGAACTATCATATACAAAGTAATCATAATTTACATTATCAAAGATATTTTTAAAATGTTCATTTGTCATTTCAAGAGTTTTATTAGCACCTTCTTTAATAGCAACAGATGGAACAACAATAATAAACTTAGTAAAACCATATTTTCTATTCATTTCGAATATTGACTTTAAATATACATAAGTTTTACCAGTACCAGTTTCCATTTCTATTGAAAAATCCATGCTTCCTAATTTATCACTTTGTGCAAGTCCATTTTTTAGTTGTATATTTTGAACATTTTGAAGAATTTCATCATCAAGTAATTCAAGTCTATTACCTACACCTAATTCATTTTGGTATGTTAAAAGGTTATCACTTATTCCAGTAACAGTAAAATTACTCTTACAAATTTCTTGACCTTCAAATATATCAACTATACTATCTATTGCTTCATTTTGGTATTCTAATTCACTATCAAATTGTATTTTCATTATTATCACTCTCTGTTTCACATATATTTTCAATTACAGTAAATAAAGATTCAAAATTATAAAAATCTTCATTATTATTTCTGTCTTGACAAATAAACAATTCAAATTTATTTTTATCAAATATTTTTTTAGTAATACTTCCACCATAATCATCTGGAATCACTTGTTCTTTATAGTGTTCTTCATTATTGATTAAAGAACTGTCAAATAAATTCTCAATTCCTTTTTTTACTATGGTATTATTACTATTATTTTCAAAAATAAAAGGTATCAAATATTCTGTTTTCTTTTCATCCATTTTTGAAAAGGCATCCATTGCATCACAATCTAAAACAAATAATATTTTTGGTTCATTATTTTGTGTTTTAAGTAAAAAATTAAAAAGTTTTAATATCTCTTTATCACCAAGTTCTTTTAAATCAAAAATTTCTATATCAAGACTAGGAGCAAAAAACTCTTTTGCTTTTTCAATATAACTTTTATTATTCCCTTCTGAAATAACGATTGGTTTAGTCATTACCTCTATTCTATTCTTTACTTCTTCTTTATACTCAATAAGACTTATTCTTTTTTGCTCTAATTCTAGAAAGATTTCTTCTAGTTTATTATTTAATTCAAATATTCCTAGTTCTTCTTTTAATTTATCACTTGCATTAGAATAAGATAATGAGTTTAAGTTCATTTGTCCTTGTCTATTTCTCTTTATTAAACTTATTCTTGAACTATCAATACTCTCATCTTTCCATACTCTATAAGTTGAAATGTTAGTACCTTCAATGGATAAAAAATTAAATGAATGTGTTGTTAAAAATATTTGTATTTCTTGGGTAAAAACATCTTTAAATCTGTTTGCTAATAATTGTGCATTCTTATATTCGTAAGAATTTTCAGGTTCTTCAAACCCCCAAATAAAATATTTTTTACTTTTAGCACCTTTTACTGTATTTGTATTAGTAAGAGATTTTTCTTTTTTAGCAATGAAATATAAAATTTCAGGTATCAATTTTGCTTGTATTCCATCCCCTCTAAGTGTTAAATCAACTTTCCCTGTATTTACATCAAGTGTTTTAAATAAATTAATTAAATCTTCTGGTAGTTTAAAAAGAGGTGTAAAGGTTTGTTCTATATTAACAATGTCTTTAAATTCATTCATTAAACTCTCTGTTGTATGTTGAATTGAATTTTCAAACTCTTCTTTTTTTCTTAATAAATCAGAATTTTTTTCTTTCCATAAAGTTTGCTGTAATTCACCATATAAATGAGAAAAGTAGGTTATATCTTTTATTGCTGGTACATAATGAAATTGAATTGAAGATAAAAAGTTTGTCAATTGATTTTTTAATGAAGCAATAGTTGGTGGTTTTATCTTATTATTAGAAGTAAATTGATTATAATTATCTCCTTTCTCTTTCTTAAAAGCAATTTCTATACCTGATGTTTGGTCAAAATTACTATATTCACAATTGCTTTTAAACTTTCTACTAACCCAAAACTTTTCAGGTAAAAAAACCTTTGTTGGTTGTTCTCTATTTTTGTTATTATTTTTAGGATTAAAAAAATGAATTTTAATAGTTGTCATTTGTTGTTTTATATCATCTGTATCCATATTATCTTTTTTGAAAAAATCTTTTTCAAAATCAAAAAAATCATTTAAATCAGTATGTTTATTAAAAAAAAGATTTAATGCTCTTAATACATTTGACTTACCTGAATCATTCGCTCCTGATATTATATTTAAATCTTTTACATTTAGAATTTCAATTTTTTCTTTAACTCTATTTCCAAAAGATCTAAAATTCTTAATTTCAATTTTTTCAATAATATTCATATTTTTATATACTCACTACTTCATCAATATTATGTTGTTTTAAAATCTGTAAAGAGTTTGTTTTTACAACAGCATCTTTAAATCCATTATCTTTGAAAACTACTTTCATATCTTCTAATCCATAGTCTTCTTCATATTGTTTTTTTAATTGTGCTATTTGTTCTACGGTATTTGTATCAATATCACTATCTAAACAAACAATTAAAGCACCAAACCCTATGTTAAAAACCTTTTTATTATTGATATTTAACTCTTCAATAGGTAATGTTAAATCTAAACCATATTTTAAAAGTATTTCATATAATAAATCTTCGTTAGTTCTATCTTCTTTGATATTATCAACAGAATCTAATAAGTTTTTTTCTAAATCTTCATAATCTGAATCCCAAGTTTTAATATTAGAACTATCAAGTTTTAGAACTTTAAAACCTATATCTAAATTAGATAAGTCTTTTTCACTTTCTTCTAAAATCTTTTCACCTGCTCTTCTAATTCTTTCTTTTCCTATTTCACAAATATTTTCATAACCTGATTTATTGGCTTCACTTTTAATATCAGTTTCCTCTGGAATTTGGACACAAATATATTTTCTACTTCCAGTATCTTCACTATTAAGTTTCATTAGGGAATGTGCTGTTGTTGCAGATCCACTAAAAAAATCTAAACATAGTAGTGATTTATCATCTTTAAAAAGTTGAAATATTTTTTTGATTAGATTGGTTGGTTTCGGTGTATCAAAAGGTGTTAATCCCTCAAATAATTCTTTCATCTCAGTATTTGCTATTCTTGTTGTGCCAAAGTCCTCACCCATCCAGATATTTTCTGGCGTTCGCCCATCTTGATTTTTTAAATAAATTTTTCTAATAATTTTTGTTTCATCTTCATTAAATATGATTTCACCAGATATTATTTTCTTTTTAATCTCTTCTTCTGACCATCTCCATCCTTTTTCAGGTGCTTTTATTATTTTCCCACTAGGAGTTGTTATGTCAAAACATAATGTTTTTCTATAACTAGGACTACGAAAATCTCCACTTCTCCATTTACCATTAATGTCATTGTCTGGATTAGAATAGTTTTTATTATCTTGCTCATTTCTAGGAAATCTAAGTTTTAATAACTTTTCAGTTTTTCGATATACAATTAAGGCATTATATTGGCGAGAAAAGTATGGTTCATCATTTTTACTCTGCTGAGTATGTTTCCAAGCTATATTTGCTAAAAAATTATCCTCACCAAATATTTCATCACATACTTTTCTAAGATTAGCAACTTCATTATCATCAATAGAAATAAATATAACACCATCATCTTTTAAAAGGTTTCTTGCAAGTTTCAATCTTGGATACATCATATTTAACCAATCACTATGATATCTTCCACTTGTATCACTATTAGTTGAAAGTCTATTTCCTTCACTATCAACTTGTCCAGTTACTTCTAAATAGTTTTTGATATTATCTTTGAAGTTATCTTTATATACAAAGTCTTTACCAGTATTATATGGTGGGTCAATATATATCATTTTTACTTTTTTATGATAAGATTTTTGAAGAAGTTTTAGTACTTCTAAGTTATCACCTTCAATATAAAGGTTCCCAGTTGTATCAAAGTTTTTAGATTCTTCTTTACAAGGTCTTAGTGTTCCAGTAGATGGAGTTAATGCAATTTTTTTAGACTCACGCTTACCATTCCAAGTAAAGTTATATCTTTCATTTTCTTTTTCAACAAACTCACCTAACTCTTCTTGAAGTTTTTCAAAATCTATTTTATTTTCACTAAATACCTCTGGAAAAATTTCTTTTAGTTTTTCAATGTTTTCATTTACTATATTCATACTGTTTCCATCTAATTTATTCATATTTTGCCTCTTTCAAAAATCTTAATATTTTATTTGTATTGACTTCACATCAAAGATATTTTCATATCCTAATAATATTTTCAAATCATTAAGTGCTGTTAGTACTTCTGATTTTGTCATTTTCTTTTTTGTATATTTTGAGTTTGATTTAATACTTTCACCTATTCGTCTATGGTGACAGATATCATTCCTTACATTTCTTACAATTGAAAATAGTGTTTTTATCTCTTTTTTATTGTTATATTTAGGTTTATTTGATTTTGTAAGAATTTTATTTTTCTTAATATGTTTTTCAAATACAGTAGCATATCTAGAACCATTTAAAAATACTAACTCCAATGTTCCAAAAGAGATACTATTAAGAGCATAAGAAGGCTTATTAAGACTTTTTATACTTTGGTCTTGAAAATCAGTTAATTCATTCATAATAGAATGTTTATGCCATTGGCTACCATAAACCTTAACCATTTTATGATTTATATAAGTTCTTAAAAAAGCTTCTAATTGACTAAGTTGTATATACAAAAAGTAATACTGATGTGTAATTCTTTTTATTTCATTTATATATTGACTTATAGTATAACTTCCATTTATAGGTTGAATGTTTTTATTATATATAAGTGCTTTTGCACTATCTTCTAATATAAATTTTTCTTTTTGTTTTACAAGCTTTAAACCTAACTTTGTTTCACTATAAGTTTTAGGAATTATATTATTTGATATTAATATCTGCTTAAAATGCTTATGATTCATTTAAGGAAACCTTGTGTATAATATAACAACTCCTCAAAGGGTGCCAAATCGTTCAAGATATTTGGCTGTATCAGTTTAGAGCTGAAACTCTTTGAGATTATCATTCTATAACTTCCCTTTTAAATCTTCTAATTTATCATTTATTTTTTTTAAATTGATATTCATAGTTACCTTTTCATTAAAGCTAGTTTCTTTTTTTATTTTATTTTTAATTTCAGTAATATTTATTTCTAGACTTTGTATTTCTTCTAATGACTTTTTAGTATCTTTTGAAATATTGATAATTCCCGTATATTTAGAAGCATTAAAAGCTATAAGTGTATCAAGAATACTCTCATAAAATGATAAAAAATCAGTAAATGGATGCTTTGTAATATTTAAATTATTTAAAAACTTTTTCTCAATTTCATTTAGACTATCAAAATCTAACCATTTAGAAAAATGTTCTTCTTCAACTACCAATTTACTACTATCAGATTTATTTATTCTCTTGGGACAAATACTCATAGCTAATTTGTTTTCATATATATAAAATACAATCAAAGGGTAAGGTATTTGTTGAATAATACTATTGATAGATTTTAATTTATCAGGGTTTGATATTTTTACTTTTATAAAAGCTATTTCACTAAAATCTTTATTTTCATCGCTAAAAGGTGAGATATTAATTGTATTTTGATTTAGTAAGTGTTCAAGTGTAATTCTATCAATATCTTTTGATAATATTTTTTTATCATTAACATTTAAAGAGAAATTTTCTACAAACTCTTTTTTATCAAGTTTTTTACCTACAAAACAACTTTTGGGAATAGATAAAGAATTAAAAAAACCTTCCATTATTTAACCACCATATAAGATATTAATTGAAACTCTTGTTTTGGGGTATCATTTGTAGAAATATTTGTTCCCCCACGACTAAACAGTGAAGTTAAACCTTTTTCTTCTTTTTTACCTACGATACTTTCTATTGCTGTATTTAATCCATTTGTATAATGACTCATATCATTATAGTTTTTAGTTTCTTTTTCAAATAAATCTATTAATTCTTTATTTATGTCACTTTTATTTAGACTTAGCTTTTTCATAAAATCTAGAATAACTTTTGCATTTGAAAAGTCAAATTTTATCTCATTGTTCTCATCTACAAAAACTAAATAATATGGTTCTAATGAATATTTATCTGCATTTGTATTATCTTGTTTCTCTATCATTTTAATACAATAGATTACACCTTTTCCAAACTGTTTTATAAACTCTTCATTATCATTTAAAACTATTGAATGAATACCAGTTGGAGTGTTTTCTAATAAAGAACTATTTTCTTTTAAATAGTTAGTTAAATCCATTCTAAAATCATTTAATGTTAAATCTGTAATAGAAATACTTCCATCTACATCTTCTAAGTCTATAACTGTACTTTGAAGTTCTTTTAATTGTTTAGCTCTATATGATAAATCATTCATCTCTTTATTTGAAGTATCAATAACATTTTCTTCACCAGTAGCAGATACATCAAGTAATACCATTCTACCACTAACACGACTTTCTAAATTAATATATTCATCAAGTTCCATATTAGCCCAGAAATTAACTAATTGAATACAAGAATTTTTACTTCCTAATCTATCAACTCTACCAAATCTTTGAATAATACGAACTGGATTCCAATGAATATCATAGTTAATCAAATAATCACAATCTTGTAAGTTTTGTCCTTCACTAATACAATCAGTAGCAATTAATATATCTATCTCTTTTGTAGCTTCTGTATCAATCTTACCTCTATCTTTTGAGATAGGAGAGAAGTGTGTTAATAGGGTATTTAAATCTCTTTCTTTGGGATATAAAGTTGATTGATTTATTCCACTTCCGGTTATCAGACAAGATTCAATTTCTAAGTTTGTTTTAGCCCACTTTGAAATGTTTTCATAAAGATATTGTGCAGTATCAGCAAATGCAGTAAATATGATTACTTTTTTATTGTTTTCATTTATGGGATTATTTACTTTTTCAAGAATATTTTCTTTTAGTGTTAAAAGTTTTTTATCTTTTGTATTATCTATTTTGATTGAAGCATCATATAATTCTTGCAGTTTATTAATATCATTTGTCAAATCTTGTTTTAACATTATTTTATCAATATCTGATAGTAATACTTTTACATTTTTACCTATTAATTGGTCTGCATATTTATCGCTTTCAATATCTATATCAATAATATTCATTTCTTCAATTTCTGTATTACTATGATTATCAATCATTTCTAATAATTGAATATTGTTTTGTAAAAGTTTTGATACTGTAAGAGAAAAAGAGTTAATAGAACTTTCCATTCTTTTAAGTAAATTTACTCTCATAAGATGAATAAGTGAGTTTTCCCTATCTGTTTGTTTAAATACACCTTTTGAAGTCTTAGTATCATACTTTTCTTCATACTCTTCTTTTTTATAAGGTAATACATATTTTAAAGGTGAATAAGCACATAGAGTTAGTTTTCTAATAGTTTTATTTATTTCACTAAGTGGTGGGAAACTACCATCTGTATCAATATCAGATTTTATATTTTTTGGTTTTAGTCTTGTAGGAAATTCACCAATATCAGTAGTATCATAATACTTTTGAATATGCTTTCTACTTCTTGCTATTGTAATTAAATCAAGTAGTTTAAAATAATCAAAATTTAATGTATCTAATAAATTTGAAGTTGTTCTTTGGTTTTCAGATAAATCTAACCATTTATTAAATTTGTTTTGAGCACGTCTTAATGTTAATTCAATAGAATTAATACCATACTCTTTAAAAGAGTTATCTCTACCTTCTGTAATAAACTGTAATTGGTTTTTTAAATCATTTAGTCTATTATTAACGGGTGTTGCACTTAGCATTAAAACTTTTGTTTTTACACCTTTTTGAAGAACATCCTCTAAAAGTCTTGCGTATCTTGATTTAAACTTGCTCTTGTTTGTTGAAGTATTTCTAAAATTATGAGATTCATCAATAACAATTAAATCATAATTCTCCCAATTTAAAGTAGCTAAGTTAATTTCACCACTTTGTCCTTTTAATCTTGTTAAATCTGTATGATTTAACACATCATAATTAAATCTATCATCTGAAAGAACATTTCTTTTATCATTTACAGTATATAAAGTCCAGTTATCTCTTAGTTTCTTAGGACATAAAACTAAAACTCTATCATTTCTTAATTCATAATATTTAATAACTGCTAATGCTTCAAAAGTTTTACCAAGTCCAACACTATCTGCAATAATACAACCATTATACTTTTCAAGTTTATCAATACTACCTAATACACCATCTCTTTGAAAGTTATATAATTTATTCCAAACAAGAGTGTCTTTAAAACCAGTTTTTGTTTTAATGATTTCTTCTTCATCTAATTCACCAATAAAATCTTTGAAGATATTATATAGAGTCATAAAATATAAAAGTTGTGGCGATTTATCTTCATAAATAGTTTCTAAATTTGATAAGATATTTTCTTTTATATCTGAAACTAATATTTCATTTTCCCAAATTTCATTAAAAGTATTTAAAAAATCTTTTGTTGTTTCAAAATCATTTATTGAAGTATTCATTGCAAAGGAATTAGAACTAGTATAACCCAATCCAACAGAAGATAGATGAGAACTTCCTTGAATAGCTAAGTCTTCATTCCCTTTATTATCAATATGATATAAATTAAAGGGTATTGAGTTGTTAGTTTTTACTTCTTTTACTTCTGATTTACTTTTTAACCAATTTGCACACTCTTTGGCAATTTTGACTTGTTGAAGTTTATTTTTTAGTTTATTTTCTTCTGGTGTTGCATTTAATAAATCAATATCATTTTTAAAAGTTAAAGAACTAAAAAGTAGTCTTATATCATCTATATTATTTAACTCACTTTTCAAATGATTATATGAATAAATTGTAAAATATCCAGAGATTATTGAAAGTTTGCTATTATTTTTAATTGAAGATTTTAATACATCTCCAACTTTTCCATTCTTTTTATTGTCAATTAACATTTCATAACTTTTTATTAAATTAATAGGTAATTATTATAGCACTTTAAGATTATAAAAAAATAATTAAACGATAAATTAAAATAAATTATAAGTTTCTATTTTTTCTTTTAGTAAATTTTTTTCTATTATAAGGTTTTCCGTATAATCATTAAGTCCAATCGTACCAATACAATAATGTAAATACCCTACCCATAACTTTGAAATTATACTCTTTACATAAAATTCTTTTAATTTGTAGGATTCAATAAACTTTCCACTTGTATCAATTTTTCTAATAGCCAACTCTTTAAAAAACTGTTTAATATTCCTATCAAATTTATCTAAAAAATGTTCTTCCCTGCAAATATCCCCATCACATGAAAAACTCTCTAAAAAACCTCCTTTTTCATAGGTATTTAGATTGACAATCTCAATCCATTTTGTATCAAACTTCTTATTCTTCACATAATATACAAACTGCATCCCTTCATAATCTTCATATCTTAAAATTTGTTTCCTAAAAAGTGAAGCACTATAAAATAAAAATGTTTTTAAATCTTTTGCACTTGGAGTTAATTGGATATCTTTATTTGGGGCTCGTTTCCTAGGAAGTGGGAGTTCAAATCTCCTCTTCGACACCATTTTGTTTTTATCATAAAACATTCTAACTTACTTTTTATAAATATTACATACTTATTAATTGACTTAATAAGGA
>Ga0193956_1000839_pt1 | contig 13112 bp, 13 predicted proteins | sample BB_7_MG_FD_140358 | JGI IMG/M metagenome (GOLD analysis project Ga0193956, IMG submission 140358) | Microbial mat bacterial communities from the Broadkill River, Lewes, Delaware, United States - BB_7_MG | ecosystem: Environmental > Aquatic > Freshwater > River > Microbial mats | place: USA...
ACAGGAAGTTTTTTTCTAATTCCTCTAACTACCGAGCGAAGTGCATTATCTGTCATAACACTATCTCCCCAAACATACTCTTGTAGTTCATCATATGTGACTACTCTTTGCGTATTTTCTAAAAGAAGCTCAAAAAATTGTATCTCTTTTTTATTTAATTTGATAATCATATCATTATGTGTCAATATTTTATGATCAAAATCATAATGATACTCTTTTGGTAAATCACATACGATTGCATGGTTTGAAGATATTTTGTCTATGCATGTATAAAGTGAGTCTAGTATATCGGGAAGACTTACTGGTTTAACTAGGTATTGCTCTAAATGAAGTTTTACGGCACTTAGTAAATAATCTTTTTCAGTATGAGCAGTTATCATTACAATGGGAGTTTTCTTATCCACTAATCTTATTTTTTGGACCATTTCTATGCCATCAATAATAGGCATTAAAATATCGCTTAAAATTACATCAGGTTTTTTCTTTTTATAAAGTTTTAATCCTTCTTTCCCATCTTTTGCTTGAATTACTTCTTTTACATAAAAACTTAAAGTATCAGCTATATTTTTTCTTATTTCTTCTTCATCTTCTACATATAAAACAGTTAGCGTTTTTAGTTTTTTTGTAATAAGTTTATCCACTAGATTCCTTTGCTATTTTATTTGAAATGAAATTGTTTGTCTTGCTAAACTAGCAACTTTTATTCCACCTCAGCTACCTTTGTATATCAAATTAATCTTTAATTCTACCGTATATTTTCCTTTTTCAAAAATTTCTATTGTTGAGCGTGGGTATCCGTCTTCTATTTCTGGTTCTTTTGCGTTGAATTCTAGTAAATCAAGATATGCTGTAACCATATATCCTGATGGAAAATTTGGGTTACTTAAAGCTATATTTATATCATTTTTGCCAATTTTAAATTTTTTTGGTAGTTTTACAGTCACTTTTTGTTTAGCATAGTGATTAAATTCATCAATATTTATAACTGGGCAGAAATCAGGGGAGGGGACAATCCCTCCCTTTAAAGCTGATATAAAAATAAACATAACTAAGTATGTATATTTCATTTTATATCCTTATAGTCTATGTATTTTTTTTGGCATCTTAGGATGAATAAACCTAGTACTTGGTTTAGTAGCAGCATCAACTGCATAGTTGATACCTACTGCTCCAACTTCACCAACATTAGCATATTTTGGATCATGAATATCTATCAAAGCAATTGCTTCAACAGGACATGATTGAACACAAGCTGGAAGTTTTCCATCATCTTGTCTTTCCCAACACATACTACACTTCTCAGCCTTACCTAAACGCACATTAAACTTAGAAGCTCCAAATGGACAAGCTTTAACACAACCACCACATCCAATACACATACTTTGATCATGTTTACAAATACCAGTATCAGGATCTTTTGTATGAGCTCCAACTGGACAAATCTCAACACAAGCTGGGTTTTCACAATGGTTACAGGCCAAAGATGAATAAAATCGCTCTAATGGCAATCCATCAACTTCAGGAGCTTTTGTATATGCTACTAAAGAAGGCAAGATATTATTTTCATCGTGTAAATAATCTTCGTGTCCTATATTTCTAACAATTCTCCATAAAATGCCTGTATCTTGATGGTATTGATTTTTACAAGCCATAGCACAAGTATTACACCCTAAACATTTACTACTGTCTACTAAAAAAGCTTTTTGCATAATATTCCCCTTACACTTTTCTTAGATTTACATATGTATCGTGAAGAGCAACACCTGGCGCACCCGTTTTAAAAGAGCCCATATCCGAAGATGTGTCATCGACTAATTCATTTACATTGTATATCTTGTTATTGTACCATTGCTCAAACATTAGAACTGTTCCACTTGGTACATTATCTGTGATTCTTACTTTAACTTTTAGATTTCCTTGTTTGTTAAATACCGCAACTAAATCATTATTATGTAACCTCTTAACTCTTGCATCAGTAGGATTTACATAGATACATGGTTCAGGATTGATGTCTTCCATCCAATCTAAGTTTTGGAACTGAGAATGTAGAGAAAAACGACTGTGAGGAGTTGTTAATCTAAACTTATCATAAGCTTCTCTGACAGGTAAATACTCAGGAAGTGCTGTATGTCCATACTCTTTTGCTTGTTCGGAATAGAATTCATACTTTCCACTTGGAGTAGTAAATTTTCCATCAGCATAAGGAACTTTATCTTTTGCTTTAACTGGTCCATTGCTTAACTCTTTCCAAGATTTGATACCAAACATATCATAGATACCTTTGTTAAACTCTTTTGCAGTCCATTTTTTAGTATCAAGATGTTGAGGATAAGTACATGAGTCTTTTTCTAGTCTATTCATATGCTTTGAAAGAAGTGCAGCTATTTCAATATCGGATTTTACTTCATAAAGAGGTTTAATAGCTTGCTCATTTAAACTTAACCAATAGTGCCAGTATGAAACATTGACATCGTATTCTTCAAATTGTGTTGCAACAGGAAGAACTATATCTGCCCATTTTACTGTTTCATTAAAAAATTGATCTGCTACAACAACCATATCAAGACTTGTAAATGCTTTAATCATCTGTTGTCTATTGAAATCTTGCGCAAAAACATTTTTACAAGCAACCCAAAGAAGTTTAACTTTTGGTGTTGCATTTATAAGCTCTCTTGCTGTTTTATTTATATTGAGATATCTATCGTTATACTTAGGTTTTTCTGCATCTCCACCAGCACCATGTCCAAATTCACCCATTGTTTTGGCATTTTCATAACCTACACTTCCTTCTGGTTTTGGCATACTAAGGGCATGATAATTAAATCCCCAAGTACTAAGATGTCCATATCTTGATCCACCTGCATACTTTCCGATATTACCAGTAACTGCAACAAGTGCATCAATAGCTCTTACTATTGAACCACCGTTTGAGTGTCTTTGAATTCCATATCCAATCCAAACAGTTGCTGGATCTGCTTTTGCAAAACCTAATGCTATATCGCTAATTAAATCAAGAGATAATCCTGTTACTTTTGAAACTTCATTTAAATCAATTGTCTTAAGATATTTTTCAAATTCTGCATATCCTTTAGAGTTTTTCTTTAACCATTTTTTATCATGCATTCCAGCATCTACAATGATTTTTGCCATACCAAGTGCAAGCAACCCATCACTACCAACTTTTACTTGAATATACTCACTCGCTTTTGAAGCAGTTTCAGTGAAAATTGGATCAATAACAACAACTTTTACGCCTCTTTTTTTAGCTTCATAAATATATTTCATTGTATGAATTGAAGTAGCAGCAGGATTTACCCCCCAAAGGATAATATACTTACTATCTTTCATTTCTTCAGGGTCATTAGTCCACATATTGCCCATGTCAAAGTTTTGTGCATCAATACCAGCTGGCCAACAAGGAGTTCCTGCAAGACGAGTTGTATAACCTATAGAGTTAAACATACCTTCAACACCATAGTGGGTAATACCAAAGTTACCAGAATATTTAGTTAGAGCAGCTCCTAAAAGATTTCCATCTTCTTTTTTCAAAGCTAACATTTTTTTAGCGATAGTTTCCATCGCTTCATCCCAGCTAATTCTTTTCCAAGTACCAGAACCTTTTCCACCTACTTGCATCATTGGATATTTTATACGGTTTGGAGAATAAACTCTTCTAACATATGAATTACCTTTTACACAACAACCTCCATTAGTAAAAGTTGATTCTTGTGCCCCTTCGATAAACTGTAAAACACCATCTTTTACAAATGATTTTATACTACATGTATCGTAACAGTTTCTTGGACAGGCATTTCTAAAAGTTTCATAACTCTTTTTTCCAAGATATGGTATCTTAGTATTGATTGCTTCATTTCTAGCTAAAGCACCTCCTGGAAATGATGCAATCGCACCACTAGCAAGTAAGCCCTTTAAGAAACCCCGTCTACTAACACCATTATTTAAAATGGCGTCAACTTTAGTTTTTGAATAACTCATCATAGTCCTCCTTCGTGTTCTATTTCATTTTCAAAACAACTTTTTAACTCTTGTGCTATTAAATTTATTGCTGCAGATGATTCTTTTTCATTTGACTGTATTTTTTCTACAAAATCAAATATCCATTTTTGTATGTGCTCAAATAAAAAATATAATCTAAAATCATGTAAGTAGTTTATATTTTTTTCTTTTTCTAAAAACAATAATTGATAATATGCATCTAATTCTAAACCTATAAAATCCTCTGGTTGAGTATCTTTTAGCGGATTTTTTAGTCCCATTAAGTCATAAAGTTCTCTAACTTTTTCCGTACTTTTTGACATAACAACTTCTTGTTTATCTAAATATATTGATGCATAAGGAGAAGCTATTGGAGAATCTGGACCTATAAAATAACGATTGAAATCTGCTTCTAAAGAATCTTGAGAAATTTCTAAGTCATTTTTTAGCTCTTTAAATCCTCTCCAGAGCTCCTTATCATTGCTACTTGTAAAAATATTTTTAAGCACTTCGATTTTTTCTAATCTTTGTGTAGAATTTGAACTCATTGCTTTTGTCATAATACTCACCTATTTTATAAATTTATCTGCTAAATCTTCCATATCTTTGTCACTCAGTTTCATAACTTGACCTTTCATTACAGCTTTGAGTGGTCCACCATAAGTACCAGCTTTATATCCCTTCATTGAAGCTATAAAATCTTCTTTACTCATTTTGTTAATGATTTTACTTTTGTTTAATGCAGCTTTTTCACCATTTTGACCATGGCAATTTGCACATGCTTTAAAAGCCACATCTACATTTGCGAAAAGTGAAACTTGAAGTAACACTGTAAATAAAAAAATACCTTTTTTCATTTTATCTCCTTTTTTTGTTATAGAAATACTAACGCAAAAAAATTGGAAAAAAATTGGAAAAATAAAATAAATTATAAATGTTATATATAATAAAAGTGATATAAAATGACAGTAAAATCCCCTATATAAAGGATTTTATTTGCTACAAGAAAATAAACAACAATAAATATAGATATAAAAAAATTTAAAAAAGTGTGTAATTTATGACGAAATTAATATAAATGGATATAAATTAAATTTACATCCATTTATCTAATACTAAAAATCCTATGACAGTTAAAGTATAAAGATTTAACTGCATAAAAGTTTTTCGGCACAGTTTTTTGTTTTTCCAAGTGTCTTTATATAATAAAGGCATACCTTTATAAAGCATAAACAAAGAGTGAGATAAAACTAGACCTAAGATTACACTGTTTTGAGGCATGAAAAATGATACTGCCATAAGTGCAGATATAATAGTAAAAAGTATCCATATGTAGGTAATTCTTGCTAGTGACTCACCACCTAAAAGCTCTACCATAGTTGGAAAATTTGCTTTTTTATAGTCTTCATGATAAACCAATACCAAAAGCCAAAAATGAGGTATTTGCCATATAAAATAAAACCATGCCAATACAAGAAAAGAAGGGTCGAGTAAATTTGCCCCTGCAGCCATCCAGCATAATACAGGAGGAATTACTCCTAAAAGTGCTCCAGGAAAAACAGCATAAGGACTTACTTTCTTCATAGGTGTATAAATACCATTGTAAATAAATACAACTAAGGTAAATATTAAAACTCCTTGATATCCTAACACATTATATATCATAAGAGAGGAAAAACCTATTAGTGTTATGATGATACCAAGTGCCTCTTTTTCACTTATACGCCCTGTTACAAGGGGTCTGTTTTGAGTTCTTGGCATAAGAGCGTCTAAGTGACGCTCTTGAAATTGATTGAGTGCACACACACCAAGGGCAAGTAAGAAAATAGCAAAAAATGTAATTCCTAAATCACTAGTAATCTCATCTGTTGCTAAAAGATAGACCATAACTCCTGGTATTCCAACAGCAAAAGAGAGAATTGTTTTTGTAAAAGAGATATAATCTTTTATACTCGCTTTTTCTAAAGTTACTACAGTTTTCATATTATAATCCCTTAAAATATTCTATTAAAGAAGAAATTTCTTCATCGCTTATTACACCTTTATAAGAGCTCATAATACCTGGATAACCATCGACAATCTCTTTATTAGGCTCTAATATGGATCGTTTTAGGTAAGCTTCATCTGCAATAATTTCTTTTACCGTATCATTGACCTTTACTTTTACCGTTCTGTTAAACATACCTTTATATGATGGTCCAACTCTTTTTGAACCATCAAGTGAGTGGCATCCTAAACATCCATTTGAATTAAGAATCTCTTTTGCTCCTGATTTAGGAGCAGGTTTATTTTTTTCTACAACTGTTTCAACTTTTTTATTGACAGCTTCTTTGGCTTTTTTCTTTGTATTCTTTTTAGTGTTAGAGCCTTTAAAGTACTCAATCAATATAGAAATATCATCATCACTCAATACATCTTTATATGAGCTCATCATACCAGCACTAAAACCCTCCACAACTTCTTCATCAGGATTTAAAATAGAGCGTTTTAAGTATGCTTCATCAGCAATGATTTCTTTAAGTGTTCCATCCACGGTTACTTTGACTTTTCGTCCATACATATCTTTATAACTTGGTCCCACTAAAGTTGAGCCATCAAGCGAGTGACATCCTGTACAACCATTTGAATCAAGTATATTTGTTGCAGCAGATTCTATATTGACTTTAACACCACCATTGTCACCTTTGAAATAATCAATAATTTTATCAATATCTTCATCACTTAATATGTCTTTATAAGAGCTCATCATTCCAGCACTAAAGCCTTCTACGACTTCTTTATCAGGATCCAAAATTGACCTCTTTAAATATGCTTCATCACTTATAACTTCTTTTAGAGTACCATCTACTGATACTTTAACTTTCCTATTATATATATCTTTATAACTTGGGCCTACTAAAGGTGATCCATCAAGAGAGTGGCAACCTGTACAACCATTGTCTTTTAGTAAAGTAAGACCTGGATGAATAGCAACTTTACTCTCTTTATCAAATGGCGTTTTTTTATCACTGTTGTACCAGTCATCAAATACATCTTTTTCTAAAACATGAACTTTTGCAAGCATATAGGCGTGTCTTGTTCCACAGTACTCTGCACATTGAACATCAAATGCACCAGTCTCAGTTGCTTGAAACCAAGCACTATATACTTTTCCTGGAACAGCATCTTGTTTTAAACGAAGAGCTGGAACATAATAACTATGTAGTACATCATTTTCTTTTGCAGTAATATTTAGTTTTATATTTTCTCCGACTGGTACATACAAGTCTTTTGTTTTTTTACCATTTGGATATTCGTGTGTCCAAAACCACATTTGACCAGTAATTTTTACTTCCATGTTTTGCTTAGGTATTGTTCTCATAGCTTTTAGGCTCGTATACCCATAATAAAACATTATAGCAAGCAATATCATTGGAGCCACTGTCCATGTAATTTCTAATGCTAAATTGTGTTCAATGTTTTTTACATCTTTTCTAGCATGTCTTTTACTGCTATATTTATACAAAAAGTAAAACATTACTCCAACTACAAGTATAAAGATAACTATACACAATCCCACAACAATTAATATAGCTAAATCTACTTCACTAGCGAAACTTGATACGCCTTTTATTCCTTCTAACATAACAATCCTTTCTCTAGTTAACGAAATAAGTCATTTGGTGTATACCTATAGTAGGTATCAATTGCCATAATCGTATACAGCACAATCCACAAGACAATAGTTGTATAAATCAACTTTTTAAACAGTGAAGAAGATGATTTTATGTGCATATAGTATGCAACAATCAAAAATGCTTTTGTAAATGCAATACCAAGTTGCACAATTAAGGTTGAACCTAAATTTAAATCCATTACCATTGGTTGTGCTAAAGTTAGTACTGTAAGCCCAATCAATAGATAAAATACATTAAAGTAGACTGATGCCTTTACTGGATGTAATTCGTTTTGAGTACTCATCATATCTCCTTAATAAATCAAATAAAATATTGGAAACACAAAAACCCACACAAGGTGAACTAAATCCCAATATAAAGCAGTATTTTCCAAGACAACAAAGTCTGTAGAGTTGACTTTACCACTATGTATAAGAGCTAAAACCCAAAACATAACACCTATCCCTATGATTATATGAAGCCCATGAAGTCCTGTCATCGTAAAGTACAATCCGAAAAACAGTTTTGTTCCATGTTCCATCGCATTTAGCGTAGGTGAGCCTGGATATATACCTAGATGTATTTCATGAGACCATTCAAAGTATTTTATAGTTAAAAATATAGTTGCTAAGATAATGGTAATCCAAATATATTTTTTTGATTCATTTACTTGGTTATTTCTCAGTTTAACTAGAGACAATCCCATAGTTAAAGCACTTATTAGAAGTATAAAAGTATTGATACCTCCTAGTAACCTATTTAGTTCATTAGATGCATCCATAAAATCCTGACTAAATTGAAAAAGATAAAAGCCAAATACTAAAAACATAGCTCCAAATATCATAATTTCTGTAAAGATAAATAACCAAAAGCCTAGTTTTGCACCTTCATAGTCATTGTTAAAGTCAACAACTTCGTGAGGATTGCCTTGTTTATCATAAACTATTTCAGGTTCATTTGATATAGCATTACTCATGAGTTTTTTTCTCCTTTACAGATAAATCTAAACGATGAACTGGTTCACCCTTCTCATATTCATAGGGCATATAATCAACATAAGGAATCTCTCCAAAGTTTTCTAGTTGAGGAGGAGAGGGGATTTGCCACTCTAGCGTTGTTGCATTCCATGGATTTGGGCCAGCTTTTTCTCCATATTTCCAGCCACGATAAAGTGTAGTAAACATATATATAAGACCTAAAGCAAACACCCATGATCCAAAAGTAGCTATCTTATGCCAAATCTCAAACTCAGGAAGATAATCAAAATAGCGTCTAGGCATACCAAGCATACCAGCTATAAACATAGGGAACCAGAGTAAGTTAAATCCTACGAAAATGACATAAAATGCTCTTGAAGCATGTTTTTCGTTATACATTTTTCCAGTAATCTTAGGAAACCAATAGTGCATACCAGCAAACATAAGAAAAACAACCCCACCAAGAATTGCATAGTGAAAATGAGCAACAACAAAATATGTATCATGAAGATAAACATCAACTCCAACAGAAGCTACTATAAGCCCAGTAAGTCCACCGATGATAAATGTAACAAAAGTACCTATAGTCCAAAGCATAGGAGTTTTAAAGTCAATCGAAGCTTTATACATCGTAGCAATCCAATCAAAAAACTTTACACCAGTTGGAACAGCAACAAAAAATGTTAAAGCAGAAAATATAAGTTTAATCATCTCAGATTCACCAGACGTATACATATGATGTCCCCAGACCAAGTAACCAACACCAGCAATCATGGCACTTGAAATTGCAATAGCGTGATAACCAAAGATTGGTTTTCTGCAAAATGTTGGAACTATTTCAGATGCTATCCCAAAAGCTGGAAGTATCATAAGATAAACAGCAGGATGAGAATAAATCCAAAACATATGCTCAAGTAAAACTGGATCTCCCCCTTTGGTTGGGTCAAAAATACCAATACCAAAGGTTCTCTCAAGTACAACCATAATAAGAGATATCCCAACAACAGGGGTTGCAAGAATCTGTATCCATGAAGTAGAGTACAGTCCCCATACAAAAAGGGGCATTTTAAAAAATGTCATTCCTGGGGCTCTTAGTCTATGTATAGTTGCAACAAAGTTTATACCAGTAAGTATGGATGCAAAACCAAGGATAAAAGCTGCACTTAAAGCCCATATAACATTTGTGCCAGTTTTTATACTATATGGAGCATAAAAAGTCCATCCAGTATCAGCAAAACCATCTCCTATAAAGAGTGAAGTAACAGCTAACACAGCGCCTATCATATAAAGCCACCATGAAAGTAAGTTAAGTTTTGGAAAAGAGACATCTCTCGCCCCTAATTGTAGTGGAAGTAAAAAATTACCCAAAACAGCGGGAATGCCCGGAACTATAAATAAAAATATCATAATAACCCCATGCAGAGTAAATGCTTGGTTATATGTATTTGGATCTATAAAATCTTGACCAGGACTAAATAGCTCTAATCTCATGACTAAAGCTACCATGACTGCGACTGCAAAAAATGAAAACATAACAAATAGATATAGTAAGGCTATACGCTTATGATCTATACTAAATATCCATTGTAAGATTTTGTTTTTATGATGCCCGAAAACTGTATGTGTTTGATCATAAAAACTCTTGTGTACATTACTCATTGTGATTATCTCCTCTTTTTCTTTTCTTTCCAGTTATTAACATGTACATAAAAAAAACAAATATTATAAATAAGATGACTGTAGCAATAATTTTATTTGTTGCTAAGACATATTTGCTATTTTCTGGGTCAAATGAAAAACAAAATGCTAAAGCCCTTGTGATTGTAGGACGAACTTCACCTTTTGCTGCTTCTAAAAGAGCCATTTTTAAATCAAAAGATAGGTATTTGATACCACTTAGGTATCGAGTTATTTTTCCATCAGGAGAAAGAACAGCTAGTCCAGCAGGATGTATATAATCTACAAAGCCTTGTTTGTTTATTATTTGTTTGTACTCATAGCCTAGAGACTCAGTTAATATATCTATGGTTTTTTGATTATTTGTAGTTAAAAAATTCCATGCATTTGTATCAAAATCTTTTCTTATAATATTAATGTGATTTTGTTTAAAGGATTTTGCATCTTTTGGAGTATCTGTTTTGACAAAGCTTATTGTTAAAGCTTTATAATCTTGTCCTTCTACTAATTCCATTCTATCAACTGTTCTTGTCATACCATCTATTTGTGGACCGCAAATACCTGGACAATGGAAATAATTTACAGATACAACAGTAGGTTTATTGCTCATAAATTCACCAAGTGTTTTACTTTGATTATTCTCATCAACAAAAACTAAATCTAAAGGTACCATGCCACCAAGTTTTTCATATGTTCCTATTTTATCGTCACTTGCATTTGCATTTAATATAAACATAGCAATAGCTATAAGTATAAAAGTTTTTTTCATACCAACACTCCAACTTAATATTGTATTTATTTGACACATATTTAACACTTTTATGATAGCGATATTGGCTGAAATAGAGAATATGTGGAAAAACTAATTATGACTATTTATGAAGACATGATAGTTATAAATTGTATTGATACTTATAATTAAATATAAAATTGATGTATATCAAGTAAATACTTCTTTCATCGTATTTATAGTATGTTTTTATATAAGATAAATTTTATCTTATATAAAAAATTATATATTCTTAATTATTTTAGAGTTTTTATTATATTTAAAATATCACTTGTTTTTTCTAAATGAGATACTTTATCTAATAAAATACCATCTTTATCCATAAGATATACAAATGAAGTATGAGCAACCGAATAATTCATCTTTGAGTCTTTGAGATACTCTTTAGTATAGTAAGTACCATAATTTGAAGTGATAGTCTTTAGATACTTTTTGTTGGAAGTTATTCCAATCGCACCTTTGTAAAAGTAGTTAGCATACTCTTTAAGCTCTTTTAGCTTATCTCTATCAGGATCCACACTGATAAATATAACTTGAAATTTATCTGCTTGTTCTTTTGGTAACATTTTTAGTGCAGAAGCAAGAACACTTAAAGAAGTAGGGCAGATATCTGGACAGTACATGTAACCAAAATATATGAGTTTATATTTCCCATCATAATCACTTAAAGAGACTTTACCGTTAATAGAATCCATAGTAAAAGAATACTGTGCTATCTCATTTTGTTTTTGTTTATAAGGAAGAAAAAAATATAATCCCAAAATCGTTGCTAGAATCAAGCTTATAAATATAAGTATTTTTATTTTCATTACTTATGTTTCATTCCCATCATAACAGATTTAACCGGTATATTTTTCAAAGTCAATGAAGTTTTATCTGAAAAATTCAGAGTTATAGCATCTACTTTATCATGTGGTTTGAGCTTTTTATTTAATCCTAAAAGCATTACATGTAAACCACCTGGTTTGAGCTCAACAGTTGATTTTGCAGGAATCTTTATGTTTTTTACTTGTTGCATCTTCATCATACCATTACTCATGACATGCTCATGAAGTTCTACATTTTTTGCTATGTTAGAGTTTGCACTTAGAAGAAAAACAGTTTTATTTCCACTATTTACTATCTTCATAAAAGAGGCACTATTTGGAAGATTTGGTGGTACAGCTCTTACATAAGCATCTTGCACTGTTATGTCACTTGCAAAAACATTTAAAACGATAAAACCCGTAAGGAGTATTTTTTTTAACATGATATTTCCTTATATTTTTTACTTATTGTATCTTTGTATTGTTAATTAAACATAAATTAGAAACAAATAAATCACTATAAATATTTATACGAGATTCAATATCTAAATTAAATTGATGTTTCTAAGATATTCTTCTATCATAGGAATATTGTCTCTTCTACAAACTAAATGCGTTTCTAAATCACACTCATTTTGTTCTAATTTTGTTAGTTTTAAATCTTCTGTATATTTATATTTATCAATAATTCTTTTAGATAAAAAAGCTTTTCCCATTCCTTCTTTCACACAACCAAGCATAACTTCATAGTTTTCTAATATAGTTGTTTTATACTCTTGATTTATATTTTTTTTATAATATTCTTGAAAATATTTTAGATGAGTACTAGTCTCTCTATAGCCAAAAATAGCATTTTTACTTTTTTTATTTTTTGATGCAACCATATATAAGTCATCATTAAATTTATTTAACACAATGATATCTTTATGATTTGGATTACCAGTCACAAATGCTATATCTACTTTATATGATAATAATTCATTTATAACTTGAGGTGTTCCACTTGCAAACAATTCTAATTCCATTTTTGGAAAGTCTTTATTTAGTATTTGTAAAAAAGGAAGAAGTCTTATAGTCGCATTTGCTTGGCTTGTACCTATTTTTAGTATTTTTTGATGGCTTATATTTCTCATTCTAAGGATTGCTTCTTCAACTTTTTTTACTATCTCAATTGCATATGGATAAAGTTTTTCTCCTTCATAGGTTAAAA
>Ga0193956_1000843_pt1 | contig 13076 bp, 10 predicted proteins | sample BB_7_MG_FD_140358 | JGI IMG/M metagenome (GOLD analysis project Ga0193956, IMG submission 140358) | Microbial mat bacterial communities from the Broadkill River, Lewes, Delaware, United States - BB_7_MG | ecosystem: Environmental > Aquatic > Freshwater > River > Microbial mats | place: USA...
ACCTAACATAACATGATATAAATTATATTCATAAGAGTCTCTATGAAAACCGAGACTTGTTGTTGCGTTTGATTGAGGATCCGCATCAATTAAAAGTACCTTTTTACCCTCAATAGCCAGTGCGGCACTTAAATTAACAGCAGTAGTAGTTTTTCCTACTCCACCCTTTTGATTTGCTATAGTTACAATTTCAGTCATCTTAAACTAAATACCTTTTTGTTTTCAATATTAATAGAACCATCACTATTTAAAGTAGCATTTTTCAAAGAACTCTTCTTTGATTTACTATTATTTTGATTGTCTATTGTTGTTGTATATTCTTTACTTTTTGTAAATTCTATCGAATATTTACTAAATATATGCTTCCACAAAACTTCTTCTTCTATTCTTCTAAAATATTCTTCTAATACATCTTTTATATCGATTTGAACATCTAAAAAGCCAAATTGTTTTTCTACAAAGTTTAGATTTAAACCTATTCCACAATACAATAAATCATTACTTAAATTTGTAATTGTACCACCTATCTTTTTATCGTTTATATAAAAGTCATTAGGCCACTTTAACCAAACATTTGATCCATGCTCCACTAAAAGTTCTTTTAATATAAAACTAAAGTATATAGAAGATGATTGTATAGGTAAATCAGATGGAAGCATCTCTTTATCAATAACAAATGAAAAGAAAAGGTTTCCCTCTACACCATTCCAAGAATTATCTCTACTTCCAATACCTTGTGTTTGGTATTGAGTTGTGACACAGAATGGTTTAGTATAGCTATTGTTTTTAATATAGTTTTTTAAATAAGTATGTGTTGACTCAACTGACTTAAGATAAAGTATCTCCAATTTCTAACCTCTTTCCTCTTATATAATCTACAACATTCATCTGCTTTTTAGACTGAGGTTGTACCATTAATATTTTTATTGTACCTATAGAACACGATACTGTTATAGAATCCTTTTCTATTTTGACAATTTTATTTGATTCGTTAAGTGAAGTTTCTTCTTCCAAAATACATTCTTTTATTTTTAATTGTGATTCTAAATATATATCTGGCCAACTTTTATATGCTCTAAATTTGTTATAAAATATTCTTGCATTATCAAAGCTAACTAAACCATCTTTTTTATTTACTTTTTTACAATGGATTACTTCTGATAAGTTTTGTTTTTTAGGACTTATCTTATCAATTTTATTTAGAGTTTCAACAGTCAATAACGATGCTACTTTTGATAAACCATCAAACAATTCTGAAACAGTTGTATCTTTTTGAATCTCTAAATACTTAAAACCCAAAATATCACCACTATCTAAACCTACATCCATAAGCATAGCAGTAACACCTGTATATTTATCATTGTTTAGTAAAGATTGTTGAATTGGACTTGCTCCTCTATATTTAGGCAGAAGAGAAGCATGTAAATTAATACAAGGTGCTATATCTAAAATCTCTTTAGGTAAGATTTGACCATATGCGGCGACTATAATAATATCTGGATTTAAATCATTAATGATATTTTGCGTTGCTTTTTCTTTTAATGAATTAGGTTGGTATATAGGTAAACTCAATCCATTGTCTAATGCAAACTTTTTTATGTGAGGAGGTGTCAACTCTTGACGTCTACCAACTGGCTTATCAGGTTGAGTAAAAAGAGCAATAATTTCATAATTTTCTTCTAATAGTTTTTCAAATATTATAGTCGCATAATCTGGCGTTCCCATAAAAATAATCTTTTTATTTTTCATTTTGTCTTCCTTACTTAAGCCTAATTATAAATACTTAGTTTTTACCTATAAAAAGTGTTCCATTTGTATGATTGTTATTTAGAAGATAGTCTTTTGCATATTTAAGCTTGAAACCACTTGTTAAAAACATGTTCATATTATTTTTCATTAAAAATTGTGCAGCTTTGAGTTTTGTTACAATTCCACCAGTAGCAAACTCACTATTAGCACTATGACTTTCATTTAAAAGTTCTTCATCAATTTGATTTACAAATTTTTGTAAAACAGCATCTTTATTAATATGAGGGTTATCATCATAAAAACCATCAATATCAGTTAAGATTGTCAATAAATCGGCATCAAAATAATAAGAGATATAAGCCGCTAGCTGATCATTATCACCAAAGACAAGCTCCTCTATTGCTGTTACATCATTTTCATTTATAATTGGCACTACACCATTTTTTAAAAGATTATTAATCGCATCTCTTGCATGATTTAGTCTTTCACTATCTTCGAATATTGTAGCTTCTAGTAATACTTGAGAACATACTATATCATATTTTAAAAATTCTGTTTTGTATGTTCCCATTAAAAGTGGCTGACCAATAGAAGCTAAAGCTTGTTTATTTGCAACGATACTTTTATCAAGCTTCAATAAAGTATATCCAGCAGCAACAGCTCCTGAACTTACCAATATAACTTCATAATCTTTTTTTAATCTTGCTATAAACTCTACTAAATTATCTAATCGTCTGTGTGCTATTTTACCATCTTGCGTTAAAACTGCACTGCCAACTTTTAAAACTAGTCTTCGCATTTATCCCTACTTATTAAATCATATAAAACATATTTTAAACCATTTATATTATCATGAGTTGCTGATGATATTGGCAATACAAAGTATGGCAAGTTTTCATCATATTTATTATAAGTTAATTCTTGTAAGAAATAATTCATATCCGTATCAAATCTAAAAGTATTTTCACTTGATAATTCTAAAGAGATACCTTTTATAAATTGTTCTGTTTTTTCATTTATATCTTCACTATCAACTGAATCAATCTTTGTCAATGCAATAGCAAATTTTCTTGAAGCCAATTCAGGTGAAAACTTTTCCACCTCTTCTTTTAATACATTGTATTGATCTAACATATCTCTGTAGTTTGCCATATCAATCATATATAAAAGAGTCTTTGTTCTTTCTATATGTTTCAAGAACTCTATTCCTAGTCCTCTTCCATCACTAGCACCCTCAATAATACCAGGAATATCTGCAATTACAAATGAGCTATAATCCCCAACTTCAACAACCCCAAGTTTTGGAGTTAGTGTTGTAAACTCATAGTTTGCAACTTGTGGTTTAGCATTTGATACAGTCGACACTAAAGTTGACTTTCCAACATTTGGATATCCCACAAGTCCTACATCTGCAATAAGTTTTAACTCAAGTCGAATATTTTTTTTCTCACCGATTAATCCAGGTTGAGCATAAGTTGGTGTTTGGTTTCTAGAGTTCTTAAAATTAGTATTTCCAAGTCCACCTTTTCCACCCTCTACAACTAAAACTTTTTCACCCTCTTCTAATAAATCAAACAATATCTCTTCAGTATCTTCATCAATTACTTGAGTTCCTGGTGGAACTCTAAGGATAACATGTTCTGCTGATTTTCCAGTACAGTTACTTCCCATTCCTGGTTGTCCATTTTTTGCATTTACATTATGACAACCTTTATAAGATGAAAGTGTATCTGTATTGTGATCTACCACAAAATAAATACTTCCACCTTTTCCACCAGCACCACCATCAGGCCCACCTTTAATTACAAACTTTTCTTTTCTAAATGAAACACAACCTGCTCCACCTTTTCCAGACTTTACTGAAAAACTAGCACTATCTACAAACATATTTAGATCTCCAATCTTTAAATTAACTCATTAATTTATGATAAATAATAAACAATCATAAAAAATTACTTATTATTTATCACTTTAACCAAAAAAGGCACCATAGCAAACGCTACAGTGCCTTTAAAATTTCACTTAACTTTACGACTTATGAAGCGTAAACAGAAACTTTTTTTCTTTTTTTGTCTTTTTGTTCAAATTTTACAACACCGTCTATTAAAGAGTATATTGTATGATCTTTACCAATTCCAACACCAGCACCTACATGTACTTTTGTTCCTCTTTGTCTAACGATAATGTTACCAGCAACAACTGATTCACCACCAAATTTTTTAACTCCTAGTCTTCTACCAGCTGAGTCTCTATTATTATTAGTACTACCTTGACCTTTCTTGTGAGCCATATTATATTCCTTATGCTGCTATTTTAGTAATTCTAACTTTTGTGAAGCTTCTTCTGAAACCTCTTTTTAGCTTACTATCTTTTCTTCTTCTTTTCTTGTAGATGATAACTTTCTTGTCTCTACCTTCTACAATAACTTCTGCTGTTACAGTTGCGTTTGAAACTGCTTCACCAGTTGTCAAAGTTGTTCCATCATTTACAGCAATAACGTCTGTAAACTCAACTGCGTCTTTTGGTGCTTTACTTAGTAAATCAACATTTAAAATATCACCTTCAGACACTTTATATTGCTTTCCACCTGTTTTGATAATTGCGTACATTAGCATATCCTCTTAAAATTTATGAAGCGAATTGTACTAAAACTTACTTTAAACTTTCTTTAAGTGTAATACAGATTAACAATAATCTGCAACAGTTGCAATCAAATCCATCTCAATCATTGCATTTTTTGGTAAATTACTTACTTCTATTGTACTTCGTACTGGCTTGTGATCACCAAAGGCTTCAGCCATCAAAACATTTACTATTCCGAAGTCTTGCATATTTGTTAAAAATATATTTAACTTTATTACTTCGCTCATAGATGTACCATTGTCTTCTAATATAGCTTTAATATTTTCAAATATTTGTTTTGTTTGCTCTTTGATATCGTTATGAACCATCTCACCGTTTACTTTTAACGCAATTTGTCCAGATGTATATAACAATCCATTTACTTTTATTGCTTGTGAATAAGGTCCTATAGCTGCTGGTGCATTATTAGTATGTAAAAACTCCATTTTTTCCCTTTTTTAATAAAATTGTAACGACATGATTATACAATATTAAAAATTAATTATGCTTTTAGAAAGAGATGAGTTTTTTTGATTTTAATGCTATGATTTTTTGTTTTAGTTCAATTGTTTTTTTTGATTTTTGTCGATAATCCATTGTTTCATTAAATCTTAGATGTTGCAATTGTTTCGTATAATAAGGAAGTAACAATAAAGTTAATTGATAATTTAATTCCTCTTTTGTATAAGATTTTAAGTGCTCATGTATCAACAATCCTAGTAAAGCTGGATTATCAGGGTCATTGAGTAATAGTTGAAATTCAGAAGAATGTGTTTGAAACATATCACTTGTTAACTCTTGCTGTACAATATCTAACAATGATCTATCATCTAAAACTGTCCTGATTATATTTAATTCTGCTATATCAAGGGAAGATAAATTTACATTTGTTGATCTTTGATTATCAAAATGTTGTACTTGAACTAAAGCTGAGTTTACATTTAATTTTCTAGCTATTAAAGATGAGTATTCTTCTTGTAAAATTGGATTTAATGTTTTTAAAAAATCATTTGATTCTTTAAGAGCTAATTGCTTTTGTTGAGGATCATTAATATTGTGTTTTTTTATTATAAAGTCTATAACAAAAGGTATAAACGGTATAGAGTTTGAGAACATTGCGTTTAATTCATCAATTTGATTGCTATTTACCATATCAGCAGGGTCTAAGCCATCTTTAAATATCACAACACCACCCATAAAACTGCTATGACTTAATAAAACACTAGCTTTAAATGCAGCATTTAAACCTGCTTTATCACCATCATAAGCTACTATTACTTTGGGTTCACCCCTATGTAGTATAGGAAGATGTTCTGCTGTTAAGGCTGTTCCTAAAGTTGCAACTGTATTTGCAAATCCCGCTTGATGAAGCATAACAACATCAAGATACCCCTCAGTTACTATTACAGCTTTTTGTTTATATATTGATTCTTTTGCTAAATTGTATCCATACAATAGCCTTGATTTATTGAATAGTTTTGTTTGTGGTGAATTAATATACTTTGCATTATGTCCTGTTATTGTTCTTCCACCAAAACCTACAATAGTACCATTTAAAGTATTTATTGGAAAAGTTATACGCTCTATAAATCTAGAATACAAACCATTTTGCCCACTATCTATTATTCCAAAATCTTTTGCATCTGCAAGATTTAAAAAGTTTGTTTTTAAAAAATTGATAGTATCACTAGATGTACTTGCGTATCCTATTTGAAATTTTTCTATTGAAAAATCAGATATTCCTCTACTTTTCAAATACTCACGTGCTGTTTGGTTATGTGATAAAAGTTTTTCATAATACTCATTGACTTTGTTTATAAGTGATGAGTCAACTTTTTTAAAGTTATTGTCATATTCTAATGGTACATTAACCATAGAAGCTAGCTTTTCTAAACTTTCTGGATACGATAACTTTTCATATTCCATAACAAATTTAATACTATCTCCACCTACTCCACAACCAAAACAATGATATATTTGTTTAGCGGGGCTTACAACAAACGAGGGAGTATCCTCTCCATGAAAAGGACAACAAGCTTTAAAATTAGCTCCAGATTTTTTTAATTCTATAAATTGGGAAACTATATCCACAACATCAAGATGAGTTTTGAGATTTTCAATTGAGTCTTTTGTTATCATATTAAAAAAGATGTTATCATAATAACCTTTAGTTAACAATTTATTAATCAGAACTTAAATATAATTAGTATACAAATTGATAAATAAAAGGGTGTCAAGATGTTAAAAAAAAACTTACTTATTATTTGTTTTATTTTCTTCGGTATTACAAATATCTACGCACAAAAAAATCTTCAGCTAAACCAAAACAACAAGATAAGAAAAAGTACACAATATCAAAATGCTTTACGTACTTTTAAATCTGGTGATTTTGAAAAGTCACTTAAGTTATTTGGAGAGCTTTCAACAAAATATATTGGTGATGAGTATATTGAGTTTTATTATGGTAGGAGTGCCTTTGAGGTCAAAAAATATGAGTTAGCTTATTCTGCATTTGATAGAGTGTTGATTGCTAATGAATCAAATCATAGAGCAAGACTAGAGTTAGCTAGAACATTATTTTTAATGAAAGCTTATAAACAATCAAAAAAAGAGTTCAGTAGAGTTCTTTTAGCCCCAATTCCAAAAACAGTAAGAACACAAATCGATAAGTTTATAAAAATGATTGAAGATAAAGAATCAGGATATATACTCAACAAAGTTGCAATTTTTGGGATAGGATGGAGTGACAATATTGAAAACACTGCAAATGATTATCTATTTAACAATCAACTCCAATCTCAGAATATTCAAGAAGATTTCAGTTTTAAAGCTGTTGTTGTAGGTAACTTGATAGCTCCTTTTAAAAAAGACAATAAAAAAGCTTGGGAATCAACAGCCGTTTTATTTTTACAAGAGCAAGATACAGTTAAGAAAAACAATATTTTTGTTACTTCCCTAAGCACAGGGATAAGCTACATCGAAAAAGGTTTTAAATCAACGACATCATTTACTTACGACCATATATGGATTGACAATAAACACAATATGACATTTATAGGACTTGCTTATAACTTAAAAGGTAAGACAAACAAAACAAATATGATATCTTTAGATATTAAGCTAAAAGATAAAAACATGTATAAAAACATTGACAAAGCAAAAGACAGTCGAATTATAGAATTTGGACTAAGCTATACAATGCCTATACATAAAGATATCTTAGTTCTAAGTGCAAACCATTCTTCAGAAACAAAAGATGGTGGTACAAGAGTTGATATTACAAAAGATATCAATAAACTAAAAGTATCTTATGATAAAAAGATATTTGATAATTATAAAACAATATTTAACTATCAATACCAACAAGACACATATAGCCAAATGAGAAGTTTAGCAGGTCTTATTACTGGTGAAAAAAGAGAAGATATCATACACAGTTGTACACTAAAAGTGTCAAAAAAACTAGGTAAAAAAAAGATAATAGACTTAGAATTAAATCATATAAAAAATGATACAAATCACGATGCTTATGCTTATAAAAAACAAAGTGTATCTCTAAACTACACTATAATATTTTAAGGAGTTACTATGAAATATTTATTCCTATTTTTACTGTTTTTATCAACATCATTATTTGCCAATATTGGTAAAATCACTGCAATAAAAGGTGATGCTTCTATCATAAGAGGAGCAAAAATACTTATTCCTAAGACTGGATTTATTATAGAAAAAAATGATAATATTACAACAAAAGCAAATGCAAGACTACAAGTCGTTTTCAATGATAATACAATCATCTCTTTAGGTAAAAATACAACCTTTAGCATAAATGACTATTTCTATGATGAGCAACAACCAAAGAAAACTAAGGCTTCTTTTAAAGTAGCTCGTGGTATTTTTAAAACTATCACAGGAAGAATTGGTAAAATAAATCCAAACAAATTTAAACTAAAAACAAAATCAGCTTCTATTGGTATAAGAGGAACTGTATTTTTTGGAGAAACTTCAAATGGGAAAGATAGCATATCTTGTACTCAGGGTCAAATTGTAGTAATTACATCTCTAGGTATCGTTGAAGTAAAAGCGGGTGAGATTACAAAAGTAGAATCAGGGAAACCACCATCAACTCCAACTCCACTTTCAAATGAAGAAAAAGGTACATTGGAAAAAGACTCAGGAGCACAAGAAAACGAGCAAGAATCTGGGCAAACAGAGGGTGTAGCAAATCAACAACCACAAGAGGAAAATCAAGAAGACTCAGGAGATAGTGCTCAAAATGATGAAGGACAAGATGAAGGAACACCAAATCAACCAAATGAAGGAGAACCAACTCCACCACAAACTCCTCCTGAACCAGACACTCCACCATCATTTATTCCAGAACCTCCAAGTTATGATCCTAATGATTTAGGCCCAAATAATGATCCTGAAATTACTCCACCAACTCCGCCATTAGTAACAGGAGGAGATAATCCAAATATAACTGGGGGAGGTACAACTGGTGATAAAAGTAGTAAAACTGCAACTTACTATGGTATGCATTCAACTAATTTTGCAAATAATAGTGGACTAAATATATATGCAGGTATGAATGGTGCCACTTCATTTTACGAGATAGCTTCATCCCCAATTTTTTCAATAACGAATGGAATATTATCAGGTACTTCATCTTTGTATAAAACACAAATAACGGATAGTGGTCTAATAAATGAGCCTACGCCTAGAACATATACTCTTAGTAATATTGCATTAACTGGCTATGCAATACCCTCAAGTTATTCAGGTTTTGTAAAAATAGCTAATATTTCAGAAAGTATTTCAGACGATCAACTTACAGGTTCTGTATTTGCTGATGATAGACAAGAATTTTTTATATGGAAAGCAAAGTTTGATAAATCAATAGAGATAGATGCAAATACATTTGTTGGATTTGAATACCGAGAAACTATGATATTTGGGGAAAGAACACTTTTAGACAAAATACCAACAGATGGAATAAGTAGATATGCTGAACCAAATGGATACAATCAAAATATTGGTACAATGTCGTGGAGCCATAGTATGATTCATAGTGGTAGTGTGCCTTATAATATGTCAATAAACTGGAAAAATAAAAATTTATTATCTTATGAACTACAAGGAGATAGAGTATTTATAATTATAGGAGCAATAAAAGATGATGGAACATATGCAACAGTAGAGACAAAAGGTTTTTATGAATCGATGAGTGACTATAGTCAAAAACAAACACTGCATACTTCCAATAGTGGATACTTATTTGGAAGTAACTATCAAGGAATAGGAGTATCTATTGATGTAACAGATGGGGCTAATATTATACGTCAAACTCATGGAGAATACAGAATACCATCAATGGATTCTACAACACCTACCCCTACAACTACTTCAACATTTACAGGTTTTGCAAATAGAACTGTAGATTTAAATACTGTAAATATGGAAAACTTAAGCTTTAGCATCAATAGAGCAAATGGAACCATAAGTAGTGGTTCAATTGGAAATCTATTTTCATTTAACGGTACAAATACTGCTGGTACGTCTGCATATATTACAGATGATACCTTTGCTTCATTAGGTTTTGGAGATATAGCAAACAGTAATGATTCAACAGATGGATGGATCATGGCTATTGATACAGGAACAATTAGTGCTGATGGGATTAGCGACGATTCTATAAGTTGGGGATATTGGGGTGCAAAAACAGGAAATGATGTAATATCACCTGAAATTTGGGTTGCTACAACATTAACTAAAGTTGAGGATATCTCAGGATGGGCTTATGATGATAATATAGCAACGGCAACATATCAAGGTCAAGCAATGGGATGGCAGACTAATGGACAAGGGGTTAAAACATTTATTAACCCAGCACAATCAAAAATAAACTTTACGCTTGACTTTGCTAACAGCAACCACAATGCAGCTCTATATATCAATGGATCAGAAACAGCATGGAAATCATTTAGTAGTCTAGATTCAATTGGAAGTGGTAACAAATTTACAATTACTGAAACATTAGGAAGTTCAAATGTAGAAGGTCATTTATATAATAACGGTCAAACATCTATAGGTAATTTTAAATTTATAAATGGATCAGAGTCTGCATTAGGTGCATATAAAGCTAGACAAGTAGCATCTACACCAAATTAATGTATTAAAGGAATAAACGATGAATACAAAATTAAATATAAATGAATTAAAATCAAATTTAATAAAATCCATCACTCTATTACTTTTTATCCTCTTGGGCTTAATTGCTTATGTGATGGTTTACAAACAAGATGGTGTATTTGAGCATAGTATCAATATGTTTTTAACTTCCATAGTTTTGTTTACAATTTTTTTAGCTTATATTATTTTAGTTATCTTTTTAAATAAATTTAGTATCAAAATCAATGATTTTCATAATGAAACCATAGAGAAAATAAAATTTAATGAAGGCTATTTAAAAGCTGTTGAAAATAGTTCTTCTAATATCATAGTAACTTCACTTAATAGAAAACTTTTTAGTGCAAATAAAGCTTTTTTTAATTTTAGTGGCTTTAAAGATGTAGCAGATTTCCGTAAAAAATATGAGTGCGTATGTGATTTATTTATACAAAAAGATGGCTTCTTAAAAAAACATATGAATGATTTAAAGTGGATGGAATATATTTCAAAGTACCCAAATCTATCACACAAAGCAATAATGTTAAAAAATGGAAAAGAACATATCTTTCAAGTTACCTCTTCTTCTTTAAATGTTGATGAAAAAAACAGAAGACTTGCTACTTTTGTAGATATAACAGAACTAGAAAACTTAAAAGATAGATATCAATTTGCAATAAATGGAACACAAGATGGACTTTGGGACTGGAACCTAATAAATAATGATATATATTTTTCTGCACAGTGGAAAAAACAAATAGGATATGAAGATGATGAATTACAAAATGAGCTAAAAACTTGGGAAACGAAAACACATCCTGATGATTTAAAAAAAGCGAAAGAAGATTTTAGAGCAAATATAGAAGGTGAAACAGATTTTTACGAAAATATTCATCGACTAAAACACAAAAATGGCTCTTGGGTATGGATTTTGGATCGTGGAAAAACAATATTTGATGAAAATAAAAATGCAATAAGAATGGTTGGTTTTCATACTGATATTACGAAACACAAAGAACTAGAACAACAAATATCAGAACAAACTAAAATGTTAAAAGAAGCACAACATCTTGCACATATTGGTTCATGGGAATTATACATAAATAAAAACGAGATAGCTTACTCAGATGAGATAGCCAATATTTTTGAATTTAAACAACATGAAATGATAAGTGAATATAGCAACTTTATAAAAAATATCCATCCAGATGATCTAAATAAATTTGAAGAAACATACCACGATTCTATAAAAAATAAAACAAGATATTCTATTGTTTATAGAATAATCACCCAAAAAACAAATAAAATAAAATATGTTGAAAATAGAGGTGAAAATATATTTAAAAAAGGTAATTTAATTAAATCAATTGGAACTATTCAAGATATCACACAACAATATGAATCTCAAGTAGAACTCCATAAGTTAAAAAAAGTTATTGAACAATCTCCCATCTCAATTGTTATTACAGATACAAAGGGACAGTTAGAATATGTAAATCCAGGCTTTTGTAAAGTAACAGGATATAGTTATGAAGAGGCAATTGGCCAAAACTCAAATATTTTACAAACAGGATATACAACAAAACAAGAGTATGAAAAACTATGGCAAAATATAAGTCAAGATAAAATATGGAAAGGTACATTTAAAAATAAAAGAAAAAATGGTGAAAAATACTGGGAGACAGCAACAATTATCCCAATAGATAATGGCGATGGAAAAATTATAAATTATTTAGGGATAAAACAAGAGATTACAAAAGAGGTACATCTCAAACAAGAGATAAAAGACCAAGAGGAGATTATGATAGCACAATCTCGTCATGCAGCAATGGGTGAGATGATAAGTATGATTGCACATCAATGGAGACAACCACTAAGCATAATATCTATGGCTTCAAATAATATTCTTGTTGATATAGAGTTTGATTCTATAGAGCTAAATAGTCTCAAGGAAACATCATTAGAGATTATAGAACAAACTCAAGAATTATCAAAAACAATAGATGATTTTAGGGATTTTTTTAAACCAAATAAGAATATTGAAGTGATACTAATACAAGATGTAATTCAAGAAGCCTTACAAATTATGGGTAAGGCACTTGAAAACAACGAGATACAAGTCATCAAACATTATCAAAATAAACAAAAAATCCAAACATATTCAAGAGAATTAATGCATGTATTAATAAATATATTAAAAAATGCAAAAGAAGCATTAGTTGAAAAAAAAGTATCAGAAAAAAGTATTCAAATAGAAGTTTACGATAATACAAAAGATATAAGTATAAAAATTTCGGATAATGCAGGAGGGATTGATAAAAATACTATTCAAAATATTTTCCAACCTTATTTTACAACAAAACACGAAAAAAATGGAACTGGATTAGGGCTGTATATGTCTAAAACTATTGTAGAAAAACATTTACAAGGTATTATAACTGTATCTAACACTCCAAATGGAGTTTGTTTTGAGATAATATTACCATACGTACTGGATAATCAAAAATTCAAGAATATAGAGGAGAAGAGAACTATTG
>Ga0193956_1000845_pt1 | contig 13067 bp, 8 predicted proteins | sample BB_7_MG_FD_140358 | JGI IMG/M metagenome (GOLD analysis project Ga0193956, IMG submission 140358) | Microbial mat bacterial communities from the Broadkill River, Lewes, Delaware, United States - BB_7_MG | ecosystem: Environmental > Aquatic > Freshwater > River > Microbial mats | place: USA...
CTTCCAAATTTTTGTGTGAGGGTTTATTGTCTATTGAAGCTAGTAGTCCAAATCCACAATTATCCTTAAATGAAGTAAACAAATCTCTCATAAATATAGCCTTAAAAGTAGTATTATTAATGGGTTAGATTATACTTAAAAGTAAATTAAACAGTGGTTAAGGTTAATTTTGCACTTGTTTCTTAGCTTATTTTGATTATAATCTAAACAAAAAAGAGAGATAAAATCAAAGGTTTTATATTAGATATCAAACAAGCTAGAAATGAGGACTCTATAGTAACTATACTAACAGGAGATAAGATTAGTGACTACTACCGTTTTTTTGGTAATAGAGACTCTATATTACAGTTTGGACACCTTATTAATTTTACTATAGAAAAGAGTAAAGATAGTGATATTTCAAATATGCACTCAATATCTCTAGTAGAGTTTCCATGGCTAAGAGATGTTGATAAAAGACTCTTTTGGGGCGAATTTTTGAAACTATTTCATCACCATCTCAAAGCTAGAAAAAAGATAGATACATTCTACTTTAATCTACTTCTACTCTCTGTACAGAAGTGGGATAAAGCCAAACACAAGAGAATAATATGTGAGGGGTATATAAATATACTCAAACATGAAAAGAGAGTAAAACCTCTTAGGTTATGTGATGTGTGCAAAGAGCCATTTGAGGAGCATATATCTCTGATAGATAGATTTGTAGCCACTCACCCAAAGTGTACCAACTCTCACCCCATTTCCACAAAGAAAGTAGTCAATTTTTTTAATACAAACAACTCTATATTTTTAGATGATGATGAGATAGAGAGACTACTAGAAGTTATTATGAGAGGGTTTTAAGGATAGTGCTATGGAGAATTTAAATAAAGTTATAGAGTTTACAAAGGATTTAAATATACTATTTGTAGAAGATGATAAGTCAGCGAGGACATCTACTATACTACTACTAGAGGAGTTTTTCAAAAAGATAGATGTAGCCACGAATGGAGAGGAGGGGCTTAATTACTTCAAAAACAATATAGAAGATATAGATATGATTATCACCGATATAAATATGCCCAAACTAAGTGGACTAGATATGATAGAGGAGATTAGAAAGATAGATGCCAATATCCCTATAGTTATATTCTCAGCACACTATGAGTCAGAGTATTTTATAAGAAGTATATACGCAGATGTGCAAGGCTATGTGATAAAGCCTATAGATATGGAGCAGTTCATCCGTGTCTTGGATAAGATTATAGTAAAGATAAAGCTACTCGAAGCAGAAGAGAAACTCAAAGAGCAGTATCAATATCTACACTCTATTATAAATAGAATAGAGGACCCTATAATGGTGATAAAGGAGGACTACTCAATAGCACTAATGAATGATATAAGTAAAGAAAAGATAAATAGTGACAAAGTAGCTGATATAGATAGTCCAAAATGTTATGAGGTATCACACTATCGCTCTACACCGTGTGATGGTATATCTCACCCTTGTCCTCTCTCTATGGTAATAGAGACTCAAACTCGTGCTACTGTGGTACATCAACACTATGATGAGTATGGAAACAGATACTATGTAGAGCTTATAGCCACTCCACTACTCAATGAGAAACAGGAGTGTATAGGGATAATAGAGTCCTCTCGTGATATTACACAATATTTAGATACACAAGAGAGACTAGAGAGACAAAAAGAGCTTCTAGCCTATCAGGCTAATCATGATGGATTGACAGAATTAGCAAATCGTAACTTCTTTAATGAAAAACTGATAGCTACCTCCCAAAAAGATGAGAGGTTTGCACTATTTTTTATAGATTTAGATAAGTTTAAAATCATCAACGATACAGTAGGACACAAAGCAGGAGATAGTGTGTTGATAGAGGCTAGTAGTAGGATGAGTGATACTTTGGGTGAGCATGATATATTGGCTCGTCTTGGTGGAGATGAGTTTACTATGATTATCAAAAACCTCCTCACAACAGATGAGCTACTAGATAGAGCCAAAGATATTCTCAATGCACTCAAAGAGCCTATATATTATGAGGAGCATACTCTTTTTATATCATGTAGTATCGGTATATCTATATACCCAGATGATAGTTTAGATACATCTACTCTACTCAAATATGCTGATGAGGCTATGTATGAGGCGAAAAAGAGAGGTCGTGACAATGTACAACTATACCAAAACCTAAAGAGAGATTAGATTATCAAATATTTTACTATCTTTATCATATCTATAAATATGCTATTTGCCAATAACCAACTTAGGGATATATCTATCCAACTAAAATGGAAATACCAGTTTCAATTTGCAGGGTTTATTATGGCAAAAGAGAAGGGGTTTTATAGAGATGTAGGGCTACGCGTAGAGTTAAGAGAGTTAAATAATAGTATAGATATAACTCACGAAGTCGAAAGTGGCAAGAGTCACTTTGGTGTGGGTGACTCCTCTTTGATATTAGATGTTATGAGAAATCGTCCATTTGTAGCTATGATGGCTGTTTTTCAACAATCCCCTTTTGTATTAGTAGCCCTAAAGTCATCTAATATCAAAACTCTAATGAATATAAACAACAAAAAGATAAGCCTAAGTAGTAGTGCACACGGTATAGCCATAAAAGCTATGTTAAAGTCAAATAACATAAAATATACTCCTGTAGCTTCTGATTTTAATCTAAGTAAAATTATCAACAAAGAGATAGATTTGCACTATAGTTATATATCAAATGAGCCTTTTTTGCTCAAACAACGAGGAGAAGAGACTACTATATTTGACCCCAAAGATTATGGCTTTGAGGGGTATGGAGATATACTATATACAACCAAAGATATGGTCTCAAAAGAGCCACAGTTGGTAGAGAGTGTATATCAAGCCTCAATGAGAGGATGGAGGTATGCTTATGAGCATATAGATGAGAGTGTAGATATAATCTATCAAAAATATAACTCTCTAAACAAAACCAAAGAGGCTCTAAAGTATGAAGCTAAAGTGCTAAAAGATATTAGTGGTTATGGTAAAAATATGGGTCTATTGGATATAAAAAAAATCAAATCAATATCACAGCTGTTTAGTTTTATGATAGTAGATAAGTATAATCTTGATAACCTAGATAGTTTTATATTTGATTTAAACTCCAAACCATATAGTCTAAATACCAAAGAGGTGGCATATCTAAAGGGTAGAGACTCTCTAGGTATATGTATCCACTCTGATAAAATGCCATTTGAGTATATAGAAGATGGTAGATATATAGGATTAGTATCAGAGTATATAGATTTGATAACTCAAAAAATATCTACTCCTATAGATATAATAAGAACCAAAAACAACAAAGAGCTACTAAAAAAAATCAGAAATAAAGAGTGCGATATAGTCCCCATGGTGACAAAAGTAAAAAGACTAAAGAGGTATCTAAACTTTACCTCATCTTATATGGAGCTACCTATTATTATCGTTACTAAAAATAGAGATTTATTTATAGATACACTCCTGCCCTACCAAGATAAAAAGTGGTGCGTAATCAAGAACTCTATTGTCAGCCAAAAGCTAAAAAAGATGTACCCCAAACTCAAACTCATAGAGGTAAGCTCTATATATGATGGTCTAACTCTCGTAGAGAGAAAAGAGGTATATGGGTTTGTAGGGCTATCTATGGCTGTGATATATCAAATCCAAAACAACTTCCTAGACTCTCTTGCTATTACAGGTAGGATTGATAGTAGAGTAGAGGTTATGATGGCTACAAAAATAGAAGATACTACTCTTCATAGTATATTACAAAAGTCACTCACACAAATTGATACCAAGACAAAACAAGATATACTAAACCGTTGGGGGAGGGTAAACTACAAAGAGGAGATTGATTATACTACTATATGGCAGATAATAGCTATAGCCTCTTTGGTTTTTTTGATACTCTTCTATCGTCAAAGAACACTCAAAAGATACAACGCTCTACTAGAGATTAGAGTCCAAGAGGAGCTTGATAGAAATAGACAGCATCAACTTATACTTATGCAACAGAGCCGATTGGCTCAAATGGGAGAGATGATAAGTATGATAGCCCACCAGTGGAGACAACCACTCAATAGTCTCTCTGTTATTATACATACTATGGTTATTAGATATAAGCTAGATAGAGTTGATAGTGTGATGATGAGTGAGTTTGAGAAAGATACTCACTCACAGATAGCTCAGATGTCACAGACGATAGAGGATTTTAGTAACTTTTTCAAACCAAATAGAAAAAAGAGCTATTTCTATATCTCTAAACAGGTAAATCACTCTCTTAAGCTTCTATATCCCGTTTTGAGTAAGTTTGATATAGATATAAGTTTTGATATAGTTGATGATTGTGAGATATATGGCTACCCCAATGAGCTAGGACAGAGTATCATAAATATAATAACAAATGCTAAAGATACTCTCATAGAGAGAGAAATAGATAAAAAAAAGATAGAGATAACTTTAAAAATAGAAAATAATAATATAATTTTATCAATATGTGATAATGCTAAGGGGATTGATGGTGATATTATAGATAAGATATTTGACCCATACTTCTCTACCAAAGAAGCAAAAAATGGAACAGGGTTGGGGTTATATATGTCAAAAATGATTATACAAGAGCAGATGAGTGGAGTTTTGAGAGTCCAAAATAGTGATAGTGGAGCTTGTTTTGAGATACTATTTGTTATACCAAAGGAGATAGATGATGAGCTATAATAAATCTTATATACTTTTAAATATCGCTATCTCAATTTTGTTTCTGCTCTCAGTTGTGATTACATATCAAAACAAAGAGGAGAAGATAGATAATATCCTAGAGAGTAGTCTCAAACTAAGCCTAATGCAGTATCGCTCTGTAATGAAACACTACAATATATTAGCAGATAATGTCAAAAATATAATTATCAACTCACCTGAGGTGATAGATATATTCAAAAAAGCCAAAGATGCCTCCAAACAGGAGAGGGTAAAAATAAGAGAGACTCTTAGATTGAAGCTAGATAAGAGATACAACTACCTAAAGCAGTTGGGCTTTAAACAAATCCATTTTCATCTACCCAACAATATAAGCTTCCTAAGGATGCACAAAGTCTCTAGTTTTGGTGATGACCTCACAGGTATAAGATATAGTGTAGAGATGGTCAATAAGAGTCTCAAACCAATTTATGGATTTGAGGAGGGTCGTGTGATACATGGGTTTAGGTTTGTATATCCACTATTTGATGAGAACAATACTCATATAGGTAGTGTAGAGGCATCTATATCCTCTAGTGCTTTTAGAAAAATTTTATCTGATACATTCTTCTCAGATATACATTTCCTTATAAGAAAAGATATTGTAAACAAGAAAATATGGCCAGAAGATAGGAATAGATACTATATCAACTCAGCTGAACTCTCCAACTTCTATACAGAGATGTCAAATGATAAAGCACACCTTGATAAGATTAGAAAAAATAGATACTACATAAATAAGCTCAAAGAGAATATACTCAAAGATATGCCTTTTGCTATATATGATGGACTACATAGTATCATCTCCTTTTTACCTATCAAAAATATAGAAGATAAAAAGACAATAGCATACTTTGCTATATATAGCCAAACAGATGAGATAAGGAGTCTTATATTTACATATAGAGTCTTTAATCTACTTCTAATAGTTATATTTATCGTGATAATATATCTTATTAGAAGAGAGTATTTATCCAATCAGACAAGAGATAAAATCAAAAAAGAGTTAGAGGAGTTAAACTCCACCCTGAGCCAAAGAGTAAATAGTGAGATAGATAAAAATAGAAAAAAAGAGCAACAGTTTATAGAGCAGTCTCGCCTAGCTCAGATGGGAGAGATGCTTAGTATGATAGCACACCAGTGGAGACAACCACTCTCAGCCATTAGCTCCACAGCTGTTGGTCTAGAGCTAAAAGGGGAGCTTGATAAACTAAATAATGAGTTTGTGATAAAACAGGCCAAAAATATATCAAGATACTCCCAGCACCTTAGCCAGACTATAAATGACTTTAGAGACTTTTTCAAATCAGACAAAAATAGTGCTATCGTATCTTTTGATGATATACTAGAGTCTGTACTCAGTATAGTAGAGGTCTCTATAACCAATAAAAATATTGATATAATCAAAGAGTTGCATGATAATAGCAGATTTGATACATACTCAAATGAGATAAAGCAGGTGGTATTAAATCTAATCAAAAACGCTGAGGATGTACTCATAGATAGAGATATAGAGGACCCATATATAGAGATTACTACCTATCAAGAAGATGATAAGCATATATTGAGAGTAAAAGATAATGGTGGAGGGATAGGTGATGATATTGCTGATAAGATATTTAACCCCTACTTCTCTACAAAAACAGAGAAAAATGGCACAGGATTGGGGCTTTATATGTCCAAGACCATTATAGAAGAGCACTGTAAGGGTGAGCTTAATTTTATCAAAAATCCAAATGGAGCTATCTTTGAGATAGTGTTAGAGGATTTAGGCAAAAGAGGAGATGGTGATGATTAGTTTGAGACTATATATATCTATATTTACGATAGCTATCTTCTCTATATCCCTATATGCCAAAGATATAGAGACAAAAACTATCGCATTTGCTCAGGATGATATATCAAACGACTTTAGAAAGGCACAAGTGCTAGAGGGGCTAGAGAGTGCAAAGAGGTATCCTAATATAAAATATCTATACTCAGATGCCAAAGGGCAGACCTCTCTTATGATAGCAGATATAGAACACTTCATAGATATTGGGGTCGATGCGATAATAGTAGGTACAAATGATGATAGTATCTTAAATGATGTTATAGACAAAGCCTACAATAGGGGTATAAAAGTCATCATACTAGATAGAGGAGTAACTACAACTAACTACCACACATTTTTGCACTCAGATAATATAGAGATAGGCAAAATAGGAGCAAACTATATAGCACAAAAGCTAAAAAACAGAGGTGTGGTTTTGCTATTTGAGGGGCTACCAAGAGCTGATGTAACGAAGTTGCGTACTAGGGGCTTTGTGGAGGAGATATCTAAACACAAAGATATAAAGGTGATAAAGAGAGTAGGCAACTACCTTAGGCGAGATGCGATTATGCAGATGGAGAAGCTTATAAAAGATGGCATAAAAGTAGATGCTATATTTGCTCAAAGTGATAGTATGCTAAGTGGTGTGAGGAGTGCATTAGAGAGATACAACATAGACCCTAACTCTATAATAACCATAGGGTGTGACTACACAAAAGAGGCCAAACTAGCTATCAAAAATGGCAAACAGAGTGCCTCAATACTATTTCCTCTAGGGACAACCCTAGCTATAGATATCGCTATAAAGCTTTTGGATAATCAGAGTGTAGCAAAAGATATACTAATATCTGTAGCACTTGTGAGAGAGGATAATATAGATTTAATAGAGCCGATATTTTGATGAAAAAGATAGATATTAGATATACTCTATTTAATAAAATAGTGATACTTGTATTGATAGCTTTGGTATTGACACAGTTTTTTCAGATAGTATCTTTTGAGTTTCTTCTCAAAAAGAACTTCGATAAGATAAATATAGTCAAGATAAAAGAGGTAATATCATCTGTAAAGCTAGATATTCATAAGACTATAGATAATCTAAATAGAGGTGTAGTCTCTATCAAAAGAGACAAGTCGCTACTAGCATCTCTATATTTTATAAATAACTATCAAGATAAGCACAACTACAATGCTATACTACTAGATGAAGAGAAAAAAAGAGTAGCCAATAAACTACTAGATAAAGTAAGACTATCGCAAAATACGATGATTATCCTCTATGATAAGAACCAAGATGTTATCTCTTATGTAGAGAAGATAGGAGATAGATACTATCAAAACTTTATATCTTATGAGAAGGGTGAGATGGTACTCTACTCCAAACTATCAGATGATTTGGAGTACAAAAAAGCACCTATAGATAGAGAGATTGAGACCACTCATAAGTTTATAGGAGATGAGCCTAATATAACCGTAGATGATATAAAAGGTGATTTAGAGATAAGGACTCACCAAAATATAAGAGATAAGAGACTATTTAGTGGTCATATAGAGCTTAGTAAAAGATACTACAAAGATTACTTCGATACTCTATCCAAAGAGTTTGGAGTGGAGATATTTTTGAATAACTACCCACACAAAGAGTATCTAGCCTCTAATCTATTTGATAATACAGATATTATAACTATACTAAAAAATGAAGATAGTCTATATATAAATAGATATATAACCAACCAAAGAGACAACAAGAGAGTATATATATCTTTTGAGATTAGCAAAGAGTATTTTTCCAATATGATAAAGAGCAATAGAATGATGTTCTTTTCGTTGGCTATCTTCTCTATGATATTGGTCTTTATCGTATTTAAGATATTTCTACAGATATATCTAAGTGAACCAATAGAGCATCTAATGTTTCAGATAAGAAAGATAAAAGATAAAGACTATAGCTTCACTAAAGAGATTAACTCCTCTGATGAGTTATCAGTAATCTCCAAAAACATCAACTACCTAGAGCATACCATAAAGCTAAGAGAGGAAGAGCTAAGACATATAAACCAGACTCTCGAAGAGAGGATAGAGGATAAGACAAAAGAGCAAAACCTACTGCTATCTCTATTTGAAGTGGGAGATAGCGTACTATTTAACTGGAACAACGATGAGAGTATGAGTATCAAGTTTGTATCAAAGAGTGTAGAGAACCTCCTAGGATATACTCAAAAGGATTTTGAATCTAACAAAATATCATACAACTCTTGTATCCACAAAGATGATTTGAGTATGGTCGCGTTGGAGATAAAAAAAGCTTCACTATCAAGAGAGGAGTTTTTTAAGTACCCTCCATATAGACTCATAACCAAAAACCAAGAGATAGTATGGGTACTTGATTATAGGTCTATCGTCAGGAAAAATGGCAATATCATAAACTACATAGGGTATATAAACAACATCACCAAACAGAAACAAAAAGAGCAAAAAATCATAGCACAGTCGCGTCTAGCACAGATGGGAGAGATGATTAGTATGATAGCCCACCAGTGGAGACAACCTCTCTCAGCCATTAGCTCTACAGCAGTAGGACTAGAGCTAAAAGCCAAACTAAACAAGCTAGATAGTGAGCTTATTATAAAACAGTCACAAAATATATCCCAATACTCTCAACACCTTAGCCAGACTATAAATGACTTTAGAGACTTTTTCAAAACAGATAAACAGAAGAAAAGAGTATCCTTTGATGAGATATTGGAGTCTGTATTGAGTATAGTTGAGACTTCTATAAAAAATAAAAATATTGATATAATAAGAGAGTCAAATAGCCAAGGGGAGTTTATCACCTATGAGAATGAGCTAAAACAGGTCATACTAAATCTACTCAAAAACGCAGAAGATGTACTACTAGAGCGAGAGGTAGATAACCCATATATAAAGATTATCACCTACCAGAGAGACGATAGATATATTATAGAGATAAGAGATAATGGTGGAGGGGTAGATGATAATATCACAGATAAGATATTTGACCCATACTTCTCCACAAAACTGGAAAGAAATGGAACAGGATTAGGACTATATATGTCAAAAACGATTATAGAAGAGCACTGTAAAGGTGAGCTTAAATTAAAAAAAGATAAAAAAGAGACTATCTTTATGATAGAACTAGGAGAGGATATTGCATAAACATATAAAAGTAGAGACCAAAATACTATTTGCCATAGTGATACTAGCGATAATGTTTGCTATATTGACTATAAATATCATATACTCCAAATATACCAAAATCGTATCTCTCACAAACTTAGAAAACCGTATTGTACTATCTATAAAAGCCTCCAAGCTTATAAATCAGATACAAAAAGAGAGAGTGGTAACAGCTGGGTATATATATAGTCTAGGGATGAAGCACCACACCGATATGACTAGACAAAGAGAGCTTACAGACTACACTATCAAAGAGATAAAGAACTTTTTGAATAAACTACATATCAGACAATATAAGCTAGATAAAGCCATGGGGTATCTATCAAGAATAGATAGCATAAGAAACAAGATAGATAACATAGCCGTATCCAACTGGTATGCTATCGAATACTACTCACACCTAAATAACCTATTTTTGGATGTAATAGTAGAGATTTCCAAAACCTCAGAGGTCAAAGAGGTGACAAAAGAGATAATAGCATATAGTAACTTCTTGTATATCAAAGAGAACTCAATAGCAGAGCGAGAGGTAGGTATAGATATACTATCCAACTACCACATAGAGCAAAAAAAGGTAAATAAGTTTAACGCTCTAATCATCAAACAAGATGTATATAGAGATATATATATCAAATACTCATCCAAAAGCTCAATAGACTACTACAACAGAAAGATACAAGATACAACTATAGAGGATGTAGAGAGAATAAGAGAGATAATATTGAGTGCAAATATAGGTACAATAGCAAGAATTGATGCAAACTTTTGGTTCAATAGAGTCACAGCAAAGATAGATATACTCAAAGGAATTGATGACTACCTATCTGAAAACATCATATCAACTATCAAAAAAGAGCTATCACACAATAATAAAAATATGATTGTTCTAATAATAGCAACTATAGCAAGTATCGCTATATTTATATTTATAATCGGCTTTATCCTCAACCTAATCCAAAATGAGAAGAGACTAAAGGAGCTTATAGATAAGTATATAATCAGCTCAACAACCAACCTAAAAGGTGTGATTACCGATGTAAGTAGTGCATTTTGTAACATATCAGGCTACACCAAAAAAGAGCTATTAGGCAAACCTCATAACATAATAAGACACCCCGATATGCCCAAAACTGCATTTTCTAATATGTGGAAGACGATACAAGCTGGTAATACTTGGACAGGTGAGGTCAAAAACCTCAAAAAAGATGGAGGATACTACTGGGTAACAGCCCACATAGAGCCACTATTTGACAAACACGGAGAGATAGACTCATACATAGCTATCAGAATAAATATCACAGATAAGATAGACTTAAAATCAGAAATAGCCAAAAACAGACTAAAAGACCAACAGCTAATAGAGCAGTCTCGTCTAGCTCAAATGGGAGAGATGCTTAGTATGATAGCCCACCAGTGGAGACAACCTCTCTCAGCCATTAGCTCCACAGCAGTAGGACTAGAACTCAAAGCACAAAGAGGAGATTTAGATAGAGACAAAGTGTTGAGACTAGCTCAAAATATATCCAAATACTCCCAACACCTTAGCCAAACCATCAATGACTTTAGAGACTTCTTCAAAACCGAAAAAGAGGAAGTAGAGACATCTTATGATGAGATGTTGGACTCTGTACTAAATATAGTAGAGGTATCAATAGAGAATAAAAATATAGATATAATCAAACAACTCAACTCAAAAGATAGCTTCAAAACATACTCAAACGAAGTCAAACAAGTAATCCTAAACCTCCTAAAAAACGCAGAGGATATACTAATAGAGAGAGATATAGAAAAAGCATACATAAAAGTAAAGACATATCAAGAGGATAACAGATATATACTAGAGATAGAAGATAACGGAGGAGGAGTACCAGATGAGATAGTAGATAAGATATTCAACCCATACTTCTCCACCAAAATAGCCAAAAACGGTACAGGACTAGGACTATATATGTCCAAAACAATAATAGAAGAGCACTGCAAAGGCAACCTAAATGTACACAACGGAGAGAAAGGAGCTATATTTAGGATTACTCTATATAGAGAAGAGAGTTAAATTGACACCCTACAGTTTTTTACAGTCTCTCCGAGACTGTGAAAGAATTTATTATATTTTTTGTAGGGTGTCGATTTATCGCACCTTTATAGATAATAGATAAAAATTACCTTATTTCTCATTCCAATCCGTCTTCGGTTGGAATGCATATAATCGGCTCAATAAACTCTCATAAGCATTCCCACGCAGGAGCGATGGGAACGAGAAAAGTGGAGATTGAACGGCAGGGGTGTAGCTTTAAAGTCACTTTTGAAGAGTTGAATTCCTTAACTTAACGCCATTGCACCTAACCTCTATACTTTCTCCTTTATTCTATTTGCTTTTTGCATTATATCATAAAAGTGGAGATTGAACGGCAGGGGTGTAGCTTTCAAGTTATCAGTTTAGCAATTTAGCTCCCATACAGGCTCATTATATTATAACGGCTTCAACGAGGAAATCAATCTACATCAACCGACTCTATGATATTATACTATCACTCTTCTTGAGTGGTATTTGTATTATACAAACGAGGAAAATTACTATACCCTTAATATTTCAATAATTGCTTGGTATTCTTCGGGGTTTTCTTTTTTTAATCTTGCTAAAAATTCTTCTTGAGTTTCAGCTTTTCTAAGTCTTAGAATAAACTCAGTAAAACTAGTGGCTTGTTTTAATAATATGGTTCTAATATCACTAAATGGTAATTCATGATCCCAATAATATATTGAACCAAATTCTTTTTTATTTAATTTTAATAAAATTTGATTACCTAGTGGATCTGTACCAATAGACAAATAACCCTCTTTTTTTAAATCAACTCCATCAAAAAATTTATTTACTTTTTGAAGTGATGCCCATTCTGGTTCATTTACTAATGCATATAGTAAATGAATTGATGAGTTTTGGTTTTCTTTACCAGTAATATCAAAAGTTTCATTCTCAAACTCAGCACCGTTGTAGTCTATAAGGTATTCTCTATAGTCTTTTGGTAACATTACTCCTAATATTTTTTCAAATGCTAGGAGTTCATCTATAACTAAAGCACCATATGGATTTGGCTTCACTATTTTGTTTTTCATTTTAAATATCCTTTATCTTTTATTAACTAAATTATCTGTAGGAAAGTTAAGTACTGGTAAGTCACCACCCATTTCAGAAGCTACACCCCTGCCGTTCAATCTCCACTTTTATCACTCTTGATAATCATAGAAATAGCCGACTTTGACAACCCAAGAAAGGAAGCAATCTCAATTTGAGAATAACCATCCTCTGCATAAGCC
>Ga0193956_1000846_pt1 | contig 13061 bp, 10 predicted proteins | sample BB_7_MG_FD_140358 | JGI IMG/M metagenome (GOLD analysis project Ga0193956, IMG submission 140358) | Microbial mat bacterial communities from the Broadkill River, Lewes, Delaware, United States - BB_7_MG | ecosystem: Environmental > Aquatic > Freshwater > River > Microbial mats | place: USA...
ATAGAAAATATTTATTTTTCATTTTTTTTATTTAAATTTTAAAACTTCTCTTTTACAAGCTTCTTTTAAATCACTTGAAACAATTTTTTCACAAATACTTACATCTAATTTATCAAATGCCATTACTGAATAATAATTATCAACACACTTTTGTTTTATTTGAATATTATTTATTTTGTTACATATATTAAAATCTATATTTTGAGAATTTAATTTTTTAAATAGTTTTAAATCATTACTCAAAATATGTTTTGGAGATTTTGTATATAAAAAAATAATTATAATAACAATTGTTAAAATAATTATAGAAATCATTAATAATTTTTTATTTTTCATTTTATTTAATTTAAAGAAACATATGTGCCAAAATTTCTTGATATTTTAATCATTTTTGAGTCAAAATAAAATACTTTTCTTTTTCCTCTATTAATCATAAATTTAAAGGTAGTTTAATTATTTTTTGAATGTATGCAAGTTGTTTTATAGTATCTTTACTTATTTTTATATTTCTGCTTCCTAGTACAAATAATCTTTTATCTAATAATTCATCATTATATTCTATATATTTAACTATATTTTGTTTATTTAATAAATATGTATTTAAATTCTGTTCCTTAACAAATGCATTTTCTCAATTAAAAGAATAAGCTGATAATCAAAATCAATAAAGAATTCAATTAGAAACAAAATTATTCTGATAGTTATGTATTTTTGTTTTACCAAAATATTCTCTTCAATATTGTTTAAATCAATTTTTTTCTAATTTTTGAATAATTTCATTATAAAAATTATATATTTCTCATATATTGTCTCTTGCTTCTCAGATTTTTGATAAAGTTGATTCTTTATAATAATATAAGGGGTAATAAGTAATATGTTCTACATCAAGTTTCGATACCTTTTCTAAATCTTGCTTCATAATTTCATAATTATGTCATGGTAATCAGTATAAAATATCTACATTTATATTTCAAAATCCAACTTTTCTTGCTGTATTTATTATATTATAAACAGTCTTACCTGTATAAGTTCTATTAACTTTTTTTAAAATATTATCATCAAAAGTTTGTACTCATATTGATAATCTATTTACTCAATTTTTTTTTAAAATTTCTAATTTTTTCTCATTGAATGAATCAGGATTTCATTCAAAAGAAAATTCTATATCTTTATTAAAAAAACATCATAAATTTGTATTAATAAAGTCCAAAAAATCTCATAATTCATCTTCTTGTAAGTATGATGGAGTTCAACCTCAAATAAAAATAGTTTTTATTTTGAAATTTTTATTATGTTCTAAAAAATCTAAAACTTCATCTTTTAGTTTTTTAAAATACATTTTGGTATATAGTTCTTTTTGTTTATCTCAAATAACTATATAAAAACTACAATATGTACAACGAGTTTTACAAAAAGGAATATGGAAATATAAATTAATTTCTTTGTTTGAATATCAAGAAATTAATTTTTTAGTATCTATTTTTGATTTATTTACTTCATCCCAATATTGTATTATTGGATATTGCATTACAAAATCCCTATTTTTTTCAACATAATTAATTGCAAGATCAAATAAAAATTTTTTTTCATCATCATTTGAATCAAAATATTGCTTCTCGAATTTTGTAAAAAAATCTTGAAATTTTTTATTATAATTTTTATCAATCATTTTTTAGTAAGTCATAATTATATATTATTCTTTTAACTTGTGGATTTTGCTCTAAATTATTATTTTTATAGAATTGTTTATTTCAAATATAATAATTATTTACTTTTTCCCAACCCAAATCAAGTTTTAACTCCAAAATATCTATAATATTTTTTTCGCATCAACTACATTTCTCTACAATTGTAGGATAATTTATATTGTTTTTAATTAAATTACTTGAACAATATCTTGTTATTGAATAAACTACGAATGGATACTGTAAATAGAGACTATAATCTTGTCTTATATTAATTCATTGAAACACATTATATAATTCTATACTATTAATATTATTTTTTTTAAATAAATTTTTATAAAAATCTGAGTCTATTGATATATTTTTATGAACTTCTTTTTTTGAGAAAACTTTCAAATATGGATCTTTATTTTGTCAGCTTAAAAAATTTCACCAAATTATTTTTATAAAAGGAAATTCTTTTTTTATTTTATAAAATACTCAGTAATCATTTACTACTATTTCAAATCACTTGATTAATTGATACTTTTCAATAAAAATAAATAATTTTTTTATTCATTTTTCTGATAATATAGGAGTTGTTAAAGTTATACTTTTACCAATTTTTATTATTTTATTAATAAAACTTATATTCTCTATAAAATAAAATAAATTATGTTCACAAAAACTATCTCATATATAAAATCTATCATATATGCTAAAATCTTTTTCTAAATCAGTATAATGTGTAACTAAATATGCTTTTTCCATTTTATTTAAATTAATTATTCAAGAATTTAAATTATTTTTCATAATATTTATTATATATTTCACAATCTTTATACGAACATTCTTTTTTTAGTAATTTTTTATATAAATTAATATTAAAATTCATATGTTCATTTGAATTTTCTGATAATTTTAAAAATTTAACAGAGTTTTTAACTAATTTTAAATCATTTAATATTATATTTAATGGTTTTTCTCTTCATACAATTTTTAGTGAAACAATATTTTTGATATCCCTTAGTTTTGATAGAATACATATTTTACAATCAAGCGATTTTTTATAAATTTCTATATATTTATCATTATATTCATTATTTTTACCTTTATATCTTGATTCACGATTACATACATATGGAATTCATTCTTTTAATCATTCTAAATGTAGAGAAGAACATATTCAATCACTATTATAACACCAGTCATTTTTTACAAATATTTCAAATTCTAGATCAGGAAAACTAGTAGCTAATTCTCTAATTTCATTAACTGATACATTTCTTGGTAATATCATTCTACTTATATTATACTTTTCTATCCATAATTGTATTCAAGAAGTATTTATTATTTGATTCAAACTTGAACAATGAATTTCAATATTTTTATCTATTTTTCTTATTAAATCTGCTACAAATAAATCTTTTACAATTAATCAATCTGGATTTACTGAAATAATATTTTTAATTTCTTCATTTATTTGTCTTTCATCAGGAATTTGAGGTGAATTATTTAAAGTGACAAATGATTTTACTCAATTTGATCTTGCAAAATTTATAAGTTTTTTTGCATCAGAATAGGAACTAATATTTGCTAGATTTCAATCTCTTCTATTTAAAATATTTGTATAATTATATTTATCTTGCCAATCTTTTGAAACAATTCAAAAGTATATTTCATCAGTTCAATTCTTTATTATTTCTATTCAAGATAATAGATTTTTTACTGGAGTTAATACTTTCATTATATTTGTTTTAAAAAATCTCAAAAAATTTCTGATACTATATTATCATTTTTTATAATTGTATCAAATTTATTGTTTATTATTTTGTTAATAAAAATTTCATATATCTGATAACTTGAGTTATCTACAATATCAAAATCATTTTTTATATCTTCTAATTTTTTATTTATATTAGAAATTAATATTTTGTTTTTATATTTTTGAAAAAAGTCTTCCATTATAACCATATTAGGATAAATATTTCAATCACTATCAATAACTATTTCACTATTAAATAAATTAACATTATTATTAATATTTTTATTTATAAAATCTATATTTAGTTTTTTGTTTATTATATCTTTCTTTATTAACTCTAATTCTTGTCTAAATATATTAATTGAAAATTCATTCCACCCTTTATAATTTACAGGTAATAAGTTAAAATTATTTATTCAAATTTTTTTATTTAAAAAAATAAAATTTTTATAAAGTTCTTCAACTGTATCAGGGGTTGTTAATATATTAATTTGATAATTAATATTATGATTTATTACTTGTTTAATATTTTTATATAATAGAATAGTACTTTTAATATCACATAATCTTGTAGTAGTATGTGACTTAATATTTCAATTACAACTTATAATTAATTTGATATTATTTTCTTTTATATAATCTAGATATTCATCTCTTATAAGACTCAGATTTGTATTTATTACAAAATTAAACTTCTTATTTTTTTTTGATAATTCATTTATAATATTTTTAATAATCTCAAATTTCAAAAAAGGTTCTCATCAAAAAAATCTTATATTATTATCTCAATTTTTTTCACTCAAAAAAACAATCTTATCACAAAAATCTACATAATTTATTTCATCAAAAAACAAGTAATCAAAATCTTTTTTATAGACATTACAATAATTACATTTATTTGTATTACAAACCCTAGTGGGTACTATTATCATTATATTTTTTGTTTTATTTTTAAATATTTTTTTTATTAATATTAAAATAATAATAAAATTATATTTATATTATTCAAATATTTGTATCATATATTATTATTTTCAATATTTATTTATAATTTTTTAATTTGATTTAGCTATTATATTTATATAATAGTTTAAGAAAATATTTTTTTATTACAAATAAAATGCAAGAAATTAAATTATTAAAAAGTTTGTATACAAAACAATCAATTCTATATACTATTAATCTATATTTAGATAAATATAATTATTCTATTGATGAGGATGAAAAAGATTTTATTATAAAATTTGAAGAGATTAATAATGATGATTTAAAATTTATAAAAGAAGAATTAAATTTTAATACTCTAAGATTTGAAATAGCTGATAACAATAAAGAAATACGTAAATCAATAATTTCTCAAGCTCTTTCTAGTATAAATGTAGATTAATAATAATAAATATGAAAAATAATATCCCTTTTATAAGAGTAAATAAATTACAAAAAAATAATAAAATCCTTACAAATATATATTGAGAATCTATTGTATTAAAAAACTCAGAATTTGATTTATATATTAATAATAAATTAGATAAAAATAGTTCTTTATATCAAGAATTATTTGATAAATTTTTTATTAATAAAGATAATTATATTGAAAAATCTGTAGAAGAATACAAAAAAAGATTTTGAATTAATTTTATATGACCAACTCTTCATATAATTGTGCTTACAAAATGATGTAATCATCAATGTAAATATTGTCATGCAGCAGCCGATTATAGATATTCAGATGATTCTTTGAGTATGAATAAAGCTACTGCAAAAAAAGTTGTAGATATTATTCTACAGTCTCCATCAAAAGATTTAACTATAGAATTTCAATGATGAGAACCTTTAGTTAATATGGAAGTAATAGATTTTATTATTAATTATACTCAAGAACAAAATAAAAAAATAAAAAAAAATATTAATTATGCACTTGTTTCAAATCTTACATTGATAAATGATGAGATATTAGAAAAATTATTTTCATATCCTAATCTTAGTATCTCAACATCTCTTGATTGAGATAAAAAAACTCATGATTTCAATAGATTAATGATTCATAAAGATAAATTAATTTCTAGTTTTGATTCACTTGAAGAAAAAATTAAATTAATAAGACAATGGGAAGAAAAAAAATGAAAAAAAATATTATATTGAGCAATGTGAGTAATTACAAGAAAAACTCTATCTAATTACAAAGAATTAGTTGATTCTTATATAAAACTCGGTTTTGATAATATATTTTTAAAGAAATTAAACTGATTATGATTTGCATCAAAAGCAAAAAATACTCTTTGATATTCAGATGAAGAACTATTAGAATTTTATAAGAATTATTTTTGATATTTAATAGAATTATATTGAAAAGGTATCAAGATTAAAGAATGATTTTTATCAATATTAATTACAAAGATTCTTTCTCCAGAAAAAACAAATTTTATGGATCTTAGAAGCCCATGTTGAGCTTGAATCTGACAAATTGCATATGATTATACAGGTAAAATTTATACTTGTGATGAGGGGAGAATGGCGGATGATGATGTATTTAAAATTTGAAATATAAATAATTCACTAGAAGAATTAGTTCAAAATGAAATAGTTTGAACAATGATGGACGCATCAACAGTAGAAAGCCTGCCTTGTGATATTTGTGCATATGCTCCATATTGCTGAGTTTGTCCAATTGAATCATACCAGGCTAGAGGAAATATATATACAAACCAAATTTTTGATACACATTGTGTATTTTTCAAATTTTTATTTGATTATACTTTTAATGTATTATCAAATAAAGATACTATAGAATATGAATTTTTAATGTATCAATTAAGAAAATAAACAAAAATTAGCAACGAATTTTTGCAACAAGTAAATATATATGATAGAATTAATATTGTATATATTTATTTTTTTAAAATAAAATCATGTTTAACAAAAAGATACTCTTAATTTTTATATTATTTTTTTCATCTTTTAACTACACTTTTGCTGATACAATTGAACCAGAAAAAGTTGTAAGTGGTTTAGATTCATGTTATTATACTTTAAGCTGAAATTCTTTTGATTGAAATGTTTATGAACAAACTACTAATGTTATAAATAGAATTTGTACTAGATATTGGCATCATATATGTATAAGATATTCTTATATTCGTACTAATACTAATAATATACCAATTGCATGTGATTGAAATATTGATATTGAATCTTTATCAGATTGAATATATAATGTATGATTATTCTCAAAAGATAAAACTACAATTCCAGCCGCAAATATTACAAATTTTGATAATATTGAAATAAAACTAGATAGAAATCCTATAAAATGTGATTTAAATGAAGTTATTTTTGAATGAATTAATAACCAATATTATAATGATTGAAAAATTTATTATAGATCACATCCTGATGCATCATGAACTATAAAATTAAATATTTCATGTACAGATTGAGAACAAAATGTATCATGAATCAAAGAAATAAATTTTCCTGAAATATTTTGAGATAAACCAGGTATAGAAAATTATGATGAAAATACTACTTTATCAAAAGATTATATACTAAGTTATTCATTAGATTGAGCATATTGAGACAGTTTTGATATTTTAAAAGAGAACTTTAGCGCGATTGATTGGGCTTGAAATGAAACTCTTAAATTAGATTGAACTAATACAAAAATAATCTTAAAAAGAAATTTATTTGATACAGGTTATATAATTAATTGACCTATAAGTACTTTAACGTTAACCCCAGACTCTGAGGCTCCTCTTATAAATAACAAAGAAATAGATTTATTCACAAATTTATTTAATAATGATTCATTCAAATATAAAACTTGAAATGATTGAAATTGAATTTATTCAACAATATATTCTTGATTAAATGATATTAAATACATGTCTGCTCTTAACAATAGAACTATTCAAACACCAAAAATATCTGATAATTGATCATGAGTAAGATGATATAAATTTGAAATAGAAACATCTTGAAATAAACTTATTAATACAGAGTATAATTATGAATTATCTTCTTCTTTAGCAAGACAAACAGAAATTAGTTCAGATGAAAAACAACATGATTTTTCTAAAGTTTCAACAATTGATGACTACAGTAATTGATTTAGAGAATATACATTTGATTTTTATAGTATTGATTGAGCTTGAAATGAAACTGAAGATCAAATTTGTGATATGGTTTGAAACTGTATTAGTTTTAATACACCTGATTTTAAAATTGTTGCAAATGAATATGATGAAAATAAGTCAATATTTAAGATTGAAGGGGGTGTTCCTATATCAGTTATTGATTGAAAAGATTGAGATTGAGAAGATTCATACAATGTAGAAGCTTACTTTAAAGATAAATATAATAACGAAATAGTTCCTGTTCATTGAGTTAAATCTATTAATATTACAACTGATTTTATTAATACTATGTGACTTGATCAAATAGAGTGAATTAACAGCTGAGATTGAGTATTTATAAATTTTAGAGATTGAAATTGAACTATAATTCCTATATCAAGCAATAATTCACAATTTACTCACAATTCTTCTGATTATGATGAACTAAATAATTGATTATTTGCATTTGATATTTATTCATTTATACCTACCTATGATAAATATATAACAAAAGATTGAGATTATTTATATGGACTTGATGATACTCAAGCAAAATTAAAACTTGAAAAATTATCAATAAAATCAAGTAGTTTATTACCATACTCTTGAATTTGAGAAAATATAGAGACTGATATTACATCAATTCAAACTGATTTCCAATTTGATCCAATAGTTAATTTTGATTATATTGAACCTATATTTCCACTTGTTGAATGACAAAATAAAAAAATAGAAATTTCTAACTCTATATCAAAACCTAATTATTTTGATTATAGCTTAAATATTAATATTTGATCTAATAATGATTTCTTGCAATTTAATAATACAAGATTAGAAGCCGGAAATAGATATGATTGAAATAAATTATATAATATATATTGAAAAGAAGAAAATTGTACAAATAATTGTTGAGTAATTCCAAATAATAGCTATGCAAATAAAGATATCTTAAATATTCTACCACAAACAGTTTGATGAATTGAAGATGATAATACAAATATAGCATTAAGTTCTGTTTTAGAATATACTCTTTCTAGCCAAACTGTTAAATTACCATGAATTCAAACTTGATTTAAGGATTTCTGATATCATCCTGAAGATGACTTTACTTATGTATGACCAAGTGGTGAAACAATGTATAGTGATGATAATGTTATTATATTTTCTCAAATTGATATAGCATGAATCACTCAAACAAATAATTTATGAACAGAAGAATGAGAATGAGCAACTACTACTGATTCTGCAACTACAAAATTTGATGATTTTTCAACTATAAGTTTACTTGATTTAAAAACTGATATAAATAAAAATGTTTATGAGTTACTTTGATGATTTGATATGAATGAATGAATTGTAGATCCATCAGTAGATAAATGAGAAATTACATTATCTGATTTAAATGATTTTTCTACTTTAACTAATTGAATAGTTATAAAAGATTGAAATGTAATATATTTTAGAAATACTGATGTTGAGATTAATTGTTGAACTATTTGTGAAATTTCTGGCAAGAAAACAATAATTGTTGAGAACTGAAATATTACTATTAATTCTAATATGTATTATACAGATGAAAATTCTATTCTATGATTAATTCTTATCTGAAATGAAGCATCTTGAAATACTTCTCAATTAAGAATTAATGAAAATATTACAAATTGAGTTTGAATTGTGTATTCTGAATGACCAGTTGTAAGTGTTAATGATTCTTGAGATATTTATGATTGAACTAATGTATGAGAAAATTTAAGTAATCAATTATATTGGAAATGAAGTTTTATTACAAGAAATACTGTTTGATGAAGTATAAGTTCAATTAATTGAGATTGTCCTTATGGAACACCTTATTATGAAGTTCCTGAAAAATGTAATACTAATACTTCACAAGCATACGATTTAATTTATCTAAGAAGATATGCAAGAGTAAATGAAAGTTTATATGTTACTGACCCATTAGATCTTAAAAATCCTATGTGAGATTGAAAAGTACCTCTACATTATGATTCAAAAAATGTATTGATATCTTGAAATAGGGAAGTTGAAAGTATGAAAAATATGGATGATTGAGAATCTGAATTGATAAAATCTGATAATTTTAATGCCCCACTTATAATAGAATATGATTCAAGAATACAAAGTTTACCACCGTATTGATTTGAATAATAGATAATAATCTATAAAAAAACTAATAGTTATTTAAAACTATTAGTTTTTTTATAATCTAAAATTTCACTTTTTGTTTTTTATTAATAAACTATATTATAATTCTTATCTCTATCTTGAATTCTTTCTCCTTAACAGGAGAAAGAGGACCATTTTCTTCTGTTAAGGTTAGAATATTTAAGATAGGGGATAAACTAAATATATTTGTTTACAATAATAATTTATATTAAATATGAGTCTTATTAATTATATTTCACTTTTTTTATTGTTAACTCCAATTTATTGATTTGTAACTGATATAAAATTTTGAAAGATTAAGAATTATTTTATTTTTCCATTATTATTTATATCTATAACTTTATTATTTTTTATAGAATGATTTTTTGTAAAAGAAAATATTTTATGAATATTTATTTTAATTTTCTTTTGATTTTTGTTTTACAAAAATAATAAATGGTGAGCAGGAGATTGAAAATATTTAATATTACTTTGAATAAATTCTATAATTATATCTTTTTTGAAATGATATTGAGAAAATATTATTAATTTATTATTTTTTAATATTTTTATAATTATATTTATATTTAATATTATATTTATTTTCTATAAAATTAATGAAATAAAAAAAATACAATTTCAAAAAATAATAAAATTTAATTTTTTAAAAGATTTTTGAAATATTTTTTTAATATTTGTTTGAGCAAATTTAATATGAACATATTTGTGAAATAATTATTTATATATTACAATATTTTTATTTATGTTGCTTTTAATACCAATAATTAACCAAATTAAAAGTAAATATTTTTATATTTTTTTAATAATTTCTTGAATTTTTTATTGTGTATATATAAATAATTATTTCTGATTATTCATTATATGAATAATATTTTTTCTTTTTTCATTCTTGCAATCTTTATTTGAACAAATTTTTGATATTATAGATATTAAAAAAATTAAAATATATGAATTAAACAATTGAGATATTATATCTAATAAATCAATCAAAAGAATTAACAATGACTTAAAAATAGATTTTGAAGAAACACCTCTACAGGGTAAAGAAGTATTTGATATAATTTGATATTATAAAAAAAATAAAAATAATATTGATATATATATTTATAAAGATATTAAACTGTGAATAATAATGTATATTTGATTTTTTATAACAATTTTTATAAACTATATCAAATAACTATAAAATATAATAAAAAAATTTGACATCCATATGTTCCAGTATATACTCAGTATATATTATTTTGTAACAATTCTATATATGCTTACGGAAAAACAACAAAATGTTTTAGATGTTATTACTGATTTTATAACAAGGAATGCTAAGTCTCCAACAATTGAAGAACTTACAGTTCTGCTTGAACAAAAATCAAAAAGAGGGGTAGTTCAATATTTGGAAACTCTTGAAAAAAAATGATTTTTGAGTAGAGGTAGAGGTTATAGATCTATAACTCTTTGAAATAATATTTGATTTCAATCTACTCTAAATATACCAATTCTATGATATGCTAATGCTTGAACTCCACTTATAGATGCTAGTGAACTTAGTTATTGAGTATTACCAATTTCAAAAAAAATAGTTACTTGAGATGAAAAAAATTACTTTGTATTAAAAGTAGAATGAACTTCTATGAATGATTTTGATATAGATTGAAAGGTTGTTGATAATGGTAGTTATGTACTTATTAAAAAAGATGAAGTAAATACCAACAATCAAGATGCATTTCTATTTATTGTAAATGGTTGAGCTACACTTAAGAAATACAAAAAAGACTGAGAAAATATTTACCTATTACCACAATCAAAAGATGATTTCCATAATCCAATTATTCTAACAAGTAATGATGACATAAAAATTAATTGAAAAGTAGTTGATGTGTTTAATATATAGAATTTATTTATGTAGAGGTGAGCCTTGTGTTACCTATTGTTATTAATAAATATTAATAATAAAAATATCTTCAAGGTGAAAACAAGGTTCACCTCTACTATTTTTTAACGAAAATCTTGCATTTTTTTAAAAAAATATATAATAAAGCTACTAAAAGCATTCGAGTCTAGCAAACACTAGACGAGCTCGAGGAAGAACATCCTTATATAGGATTATTAGAACCTTGCGGAGTCGTAATACTTCGTTATTAAAAATATAAATTGAGAAATAGCAATTCGGTGGCACCTTTCGTAACAAACGAACCGAAGCACACAATTTTAGTGTGTTTTTTTATTTTTTATTTTTGGAATTATGTTAAGAACTCATAAATGTGACGAGTTAACAAAAGCTCAAGTTTGAGAAACTGTTAAATTATCTGGTTGGGTATCAAATAGAAGAGATCATGGTTGAATTATTTTTATTGATGTTAGAGATAGATATTGATTAACTCAAGTTGTTTTTGATCCTGAAGATGATCAAACTTCTCACGAATTAGCTAATACTTTTAGAAGTGAATTTGTTATACAAATTGAATGAGTAGTTAGAGAAAGACCTGAATGACAAGCAAACAAGAATTTACCTACCTGAGAAATTGAAATAATTGTTTGAAGTGCTGTTTTATTATCAAAATCAAAAACTCCTCCATTTGAATTAGATAATCATGCTGATGAAGCTAATGAAGAAATTAGATATAAGCGTAGATATATTGATTTAAGAAGAGAAAAAGTTCTTGATAATGTAAAATTTAGATCAAAATTTATTAATTATACAAGACAATGGTTTACAGGTAATGATTTTTTAGATGTTCAAACTCCAATTTTTACAGTTTCTTCTCCAGAATGAGCAAGAGATTTTGTTGTTCCTTCAAGAATTCATCCAGGTAAATTCTACGCTCTACCTCAAGCTCCTCAACAATACAAACAATTACTTATGGTTGGTTGAATTGATAAATATTTTCAAATAGCTCCTTGTTTTAGAGATGAAGATCCTAGAGCTGATAGACATGCTTGTGAATTTTATCAAATTGATTGTGAAATGAGTTTTGTTGAACAAAGAGATATTTTTGATGTAGTTGAAAATTATATATTTGATGCTGTTAAAGAACTTTCAAATAAAACAGTAATGGATAGTAAATTTTATCAAATGAGTCATGAAGAAGCTATGGAGAATTATGGTTCTGATAAACCTGACTTGAGATTTGGAATGAAGTTTAATGATTTAACTGATATATTTAAAGAAAGTGATTTTTCTGTATTTAAATCAGTTGCTAATGGTGGTTGAGTAATTAAAGCAATTAAACTAGAATGAAAATTAATGACAAGAAAAGAAATAGATGATTTAACAAAAGTAGCGCAAACTGCTTGAGCTAAATGACTTGCATATATTGTTTATGACGACAACGAAGA
>Ga0193956_1000850_pt1 | contig 13022 bp, 10 predicted proteins | sample BB_7_MG_FD_140358 | JGI IMG/M metagenome (GOLD analysis project Ga0193956, IMG submission 140358) | Microbial mat bacterial communities from the Broadkill River, Lewes, Delaware, United States - BB_7_MG | ecosystem: Environmental > Aquatic > Freshwater > River > Microbial mats | place: USA...
AAATCAGAAGCAGCTACTTGAGCCGTTTTATCTGTTGCTTTCGCTTCAGTGATTGGTAAGTCATTTACAGTTTGATGAACCTTTGCAATGGGCTTTGATTTTTCATTATTTTCTGTAATATCAATTTTTTGTAGCGTAGCAGGCTGAGATTTTTCTACCTTGGATTTATTATCATTTTTTAATTCTTCAGGGTGAAACATGAAGTGACGAGTCCGATCAAAACCATAACGTTTATTCGGATTACGATGAATGCTAATCACTTTTTTCTCTACTAAATACTTAATCGCACGACGTAAACAAGCAGGGGTTTTAGTAATAAAAAATAGTTTTTTCAGTAGCTGTTTCTCAGTATGAAATTGCAATAAATCCAGAGGGTTACGCTTATTTTTTGGCTTTTTACTCTGTTGTTTTAATTTAACTGTATACCAATACCTGATAATGGAAAGCACGCCCGCAGCAATGGGATCATTCTCACAAAATGTTAGGTCTGGTTTACGTAAAACTAAAATCTCTTCTTTTTCAGGGTGATTGATAAAAAGGGTAGCAGACATGTGATTCTCCAACAGGAGAAATACAAGAAAATTGTTTATTTTTAGAATTATTCTATACTTTAAACATTGAGATGTTTGATTGAACTCTCAAAAAAACGTATAATCGAATCTTAGATTATTTGTTTTTGTATTCTTACATTTCTCAATTTTGGCATCTCTATTCATGGGATTTCTGAACTTCGTACAGAATAGTGATGTTGGTTAAAATACAAATACAAACAAAACCGCCCTATTTCCGTAGGGCGTTTTTATTTATATCCCTTCTAAATATCCTTCAAAAGAATATCTAATAGCCGCCTATCATAAGATAAATTTACTCAGATTAAAAGAGTAATCTTTTATGCTATTTAAAGTAAGACATAATCAATAAATTATGATGCTTTTCCAAGTATTTGGTCGATCTAACTAATGTCAGTATTATTTCCACTTTTACTGTGAGTAATTTTGATACTACTAATAATAATATTAGTAGCATTGAATAAATATGTAAAAATCCCCAATCTTTTTAGCCACACCATATTTTCCTATCCTACTAATAATAATATTTATAGATAGATAATTAACTTTATTTTTGTAATCTGAAAATAATTTTTCATATTATTTTTTCTATTTAATACCTGTCACGAGATTTTCTGCCAATTTTATTTTTTTTGCCTATCACTATTGTTCTAATAGTTACCTTGTATTTTTTCTCTAGTTTTTCCTGCTTTAAAACCAATTCAAAAATCACTTTTCTTTTCCTTATCAACCAAAAAATACCACTACTACTTTCAGCCCACAGAACTCTCTATGTAGTAGTAGTAATCTAAGAAGTAATCTAAGAAGTAGTCTTAGGTATTGCTGAGCATTATTATGCTTTTGCGTGAGCATTATCCTGTTCTTCGATAAGCATTATAATTATCTACGTTAGCATTATTATGCTTTTGTGAGAGAATCAATAACTTATATATTATAGCAAAACATAGGCATTTAAAAAAAGTGTTTAATCATGTGTGGCAATTGAGCTTGTAGTTAGTTTTCTTGGTTCTTTTGTTTAGTTGAGTATAAATTAGATAATTTAGCATTAGCAGAATAATACTTTTGTGAAAAAATCAATTACTTACATATATATGATAAATACTTGTATTACCTACATGTAAATTTTTAAAGAAAGCATAGGTTAAAAGTGGTTATTACTAAGAGTTGGGTTGCTGGTTTATATCTAGTTTTTCTGTTTCTTTTATTCAGGTGAAAATAGATTACACTGATCAGGTATGAGCAGAGTGATACTTTTACCATAGAATCATAGGATTATATTTAAGGTGGTTTATTGCGATAAATAACCAAGCAGATAAAAATGTCTTTCGTGTGGGTTTTAAAAAATCCATCTAGCACCGAGCAGTGCTAGATAAAATAAGGCGGCTTAAAGGGGTATAAACAGGTGATAAAGGTTGCATATATCTACGTGCGGGTGAGCACGAAAGACCAAGCCCATGAGGGGGTAAGCCTTGAGGCACAGAAAGCTAAGGCTCTGGCTTGGTGTGAGTTAAATGACTATGAGGTGGGAGGGGTTTTTGTTGATGAGGGCATCTCAGGTAAACGCATGGAAAACCGTTTAGGTTTACAACAGGTGTTAAGCGCATTGAAAAGAGGGGATACCCTAATCATTTATTCCTTATCTCGTCTGGCTAGATCAACCAAGGACACCTTGATCCTAGCCGAGCAGATTCAGAAACAAGGCTGTGATCTGATTTCACTTTCTGAGCGTATTGATACCACTACAGCTACGGGGAGTTTGTCATTTAAATTATTAGCTGTTCTAGCTGAGTTTGAACGGGATCAAATTTCAGAGCGCACTCGCTTTGCCTTACAACATAAAAAAGCAAAAGGCGAATGTGTGGGACAAGTGCCCTATGGCAAAGTACGGCAAGCACATTTGCTTGTGGATGATCCAAAAGAGCAAGAGATTATTGCAGTGATTAAAAAATTACGTGCTGAAAATTACTCTTATGGAAAAATCGGAAAATTATTAACTGAGCAAGGTTATAAACCCAGAGGTAAAAAATGGTATAGCGGTACGGTCTATAATATTTACCAAGCAAACTTGGATATAGGGGAGGGTAACACTCTAAATTAAAAAATTTTGTATACTATTTTTTTGTCTAAAGTATCAAGTAATACAAAGGCTAAAACATGAGTTTACAAAAATTAAAATAACAAGCTTTTGATAATCCTGAAGTGAAATCTGAATATGAGAAGCTTGATGCAGAGTTTAGTTTGATTGATCAACTAATTTCTATGAGAACAAAAGCAGGGTTAATACAAGAACAAGTTGCAGAGCGTATGCATACCCAAAAAAGCAATATTAGCCACATGGAATGTGGTAATACTAATCCAAATTGGGAGACTTTACTTAAATATGCCCATGCCTGTGGGTTTGAATTATCATTACAGTCACGAAAAATACACCAATAACTTGCTTTTGATAGTAGGGGAAAAATGCCTCCCCTATACAATTAAAAACCTTTTACCTTTCCTTCAAGCGTCTTTCCATTTCCTTCAGAACCCCTTGCATTGCAATCGTATGCATGGAATCAGGGCTATTTTCTGCCAACCACTTGAGTTTTACATAAACAGGTTCAGGCAAACGTAAGTTATACAGCTTCACCACATCATCACGTAAAGATTCATCTTCCCAAGGCATCATTTCAGGTTTTGTCTCTTCCTGACTAGCCTCTGCTCCCAAGATAAAATCCACTGAATCATCTGTGACTTCTTTTTTAGGTTTACGTTTTAATGGGGTTTTACTGACCATCAAATAATTCCTTATAAAGTTCTTTTATTTCTGTAATGGCTTTTTTATCTTTAGGTAAAAATTCTAAAACTGATTTACCTTCCCTGACACTCTTACGAAAGCTAATGCGATCTTTTAAGGTTGTTTTCAGAGTACATAGATTTGGAAACTCAGCTAATAGTTCCATTGCCTCTTCTGCTTCTTTGACTGAGGGGTTAGTAGAAACACGATTGATCACGGTATAGGCTTTTAGCTCAAGATTGGAGGGGCTTGCCTCTTGCACTAATTCATCTAATCGTTCTAATGACCACAGATCATATTGAGAGGCCTGAATAGGAGAGAGCATAATATCTGCAACCACCATTGCACTACGCAGCTCTACAGAATCTCGCCCCCCTGCATCAATAAAAATATCATCATACTTTTCTTCAAGTTTACGTACTTCTCGGATGAATGCTTTAATTGAATCCTTTTTAACAGAACGCTGTACACAAGTAATAGAAGGTTCTAATTCATTTTCATCACGAATTGCATTCCAGCCTGCAAGGCTCACTTGTGGATCAGTGTCTAATAATAAAATCTCTCGACCTGATAAAGCTCTTAATACAGCAAGATTACTTAATAAGGTACTCTTACCCACGCCTCCTTTTTCACCACCAAATAATACAATCATAATGATCTTCCTTTCTCATAGAATGATTTAATATCATAGCATGAGATATCATATAATATCACTTCATACGGTATGGAATGATATCATATCATACTATCTAGTATCATATGGTATGATATGAAAAAATAGTGTTTTATATCAGAGAGATAAGAAAATATTTATATATTTTATAGCTAAAATACTGTCTCAGATACTATATCTTTCTTTTTAAATTAGGCGAGACGATGTGGAATATAAGAATAAGTTAAATTTTAACATACTCTGCATCTAAGGTAATGAGGCACTGTATACAACGCTGTTACGGTTTCTTGTTTAACCTTAATCCCTCCAAAATCTTGACCTTACACTTCATATTTGTTCTTATAGAATTATCCAAAATCTAGGAGGATTTTATGATAATGGGAAATAATAATAATTACGCTGATAATGGTAGTAGTATCAATGATGTTGATATTAATCTTAATATCTTCCCTATGTCTGACCCTTTTATTCCTTTAGAGCTTCCACCTACAGCTCGTGCGCAGTATTTCACAGGGCGAGGTGAGCAGTTAACGAAGCTACTCAGTGATTTGCAGCCACGTAAGGTGGTGACTTTGTGTGGTGCGGGAGGAATGGGAAAAACTGCGCTTGCTGCTGAAGCGGTGTATACCTTGATTGGTGAAAATAATAAACCGCCTAAAGATTTTCCTGATGGGGTGGTTTTTCATAGTTTTTATGGTAACCCTTCTGTTGAGTCAGCTATGATAGAGATTGCAGTTTCTTTTGGCGTTGAAATAAAAGGGTTTTCTGCACAGCAGGCAGTAAAAAAGGCTTTAAATGGGAAAACAGCATTAATTGTGCTTGATGGGGCAGAGAATGCGGATAATCTTCCAGTTATTTTAAGTTTGATGGGGGGATGTGGGGTATTGATTACTACGCGTGATAAGCAGGATGCTCCAGCAGGGCGGCAGGATATGCAGCCTTTATCAATAGAGGATGCGGTTTCTTTATTGGGTAAGTGGGCAGAAAATCAGGTTAATAATAAAGAGGTTGCAACGCAGATTTGTGAGCAGGTTGGGGGTTTACCTTTGGCGGTACGGCTGGTAGGGCGGTATCTTAGTGAGACCAATGATTCTGCTAGTAGTTATTTAGAGTGGTTAGAGGAAAATATGTTTGAAGCATTAGACCCTGATGATTCAGAACATCGTCATGAATCGGTAAAGGTGTTATTGGCTCGCAGTGTGGTGCAGTTAAATGAAGCAGGGCGGCAAATGTTACCAATTTTTGGATGTTTGGCAATGAAACCTGTGGGGTTACCTGTATTAGCAGCAGCTTTGAAGTTTTCACAAGGCAAAAGTAAAAAAGCTATCAAATCATTAATTAATTTAGGTTTAATACAGGGAAATAATGATCAATATGAAGTCACCCATGCTTTAATTCATACTTATGCTCGTGAGGAGATGCCTTTATCAGCTCAAATATTTAAATGCTTAGCAGGTTGGTATGAAAAGTTTGCAAGGACTGAAACTGAAAAAGGGTTAGAAGGATATTATATTTTAGACAACCAACAGGCACATATTCTTTATTTAATTAAATATGCCAGTCAGCAACAACAATGGCAAACCGTGATTGATTTAGTGGGAGCAGTTGATGATTATTTAGATATACGTGGGTATTGGCAGGAGCAAAAACAGGTATTGCTTTTAGCTTTAGTTGCCACTCAAACAGCAGGGCAATATTATCATGAAGTGGTTGCTTTAAATCAATTAGGTTTAGTTTTTAGAAGATTAGGGGACATAGAAAATGCTATTAACTACCATCAGCGAGGGCTAATAATGGCTAAAAAAATAAAATCTAAAAAAAGTGAGGGAGCAATTTTAGGTAATTTGGGTTTAATTTATACAAATTTAGGTGAATTAGATAAAGCTATTAATTTTTATCGACAAGCATTGAGCATTAGTAGAAAAAGAGGCGATCTACAAGGACAAGGAATTCATTTAGGCAATTTGGGGATTGCTTATAAAAATTTAGGTGCATTAGATAAGGCTATTTATTATCATCGACAAGCATTAATCATTAGTAGAAAAATAAAAAATAAGCAAGGGATAGGACAGGATTTAGGTAATTTAGGTAATGTTTATAAATATTTAGGTGAGTTAAATAAAGCCATTGATTATCATCAGCAGGCACTAGCTATTAATAAAGAAATAGGTGATCTACGTGGGCAAGAAGCTAATTTAGGTAATTTGGGGGTTGTTTATAAAAATTTAGGCAAATCAGATAAAGCCATTGGTTATCATCAGCAAGCACTGGTTATTAGTAGAAAAATAGGTAATCAACAAGGGCAAGGAATTCATTTAGGTAATTTGGGTTTAATTTATATTGAGTTGGGCAAGCTAAATAAAGCCATTGATTATCATCAACAAGCATTAGATATTAGTAGACAAGTGGGTGATCAGCTAGGAGAGGGTACTGATTTAAATAATTTAGGTGAGGCATATAAAAGCTTAGGACAATTTAAGATCGCCCATGATTGCTTCCAACAAGCATTAGTAATTTGGGAAGAAATTAATTCCCCTCATGTTGAGACAGCAATAGATAATTTAAAAAACCTAGATCAATCAATAACTGACTCTAAAGAATAAATATTCATTGACAAATCATATTGTTTTTGTTGCTATAGGTGTATAGATAAATTATCTATTTTTGCTATTAGTTTATTACTTCAAGGACAATTATCATGGATTTTAGTATTTCTAATTTGCTTATTGCTGGTGTTGGTGCAGTGGGAAGTGGTGTATTAGCAGGTATTTCTGATGCCACTAAAAAAATGGTAGCTGAAAAGTTTACCCAACTTAAAGATAAAGTACTCCAAAAATACAGCACACATGAAGCACTGGCTAATACGCTAGGTGGCTTACAAGTTGCGCCTGATTCTAAAGATTTAGGTGAGTCATTACATAAATGTGCAAAAGAATTAGATCTTGATAGTGATCCTGATCTTCAACCTTTCGCCAAAGAATTATTTGATGCATTAGAGAAAGAACCACAGGGAGCACACTATTTAAATAGTGTTGTTGGTAATTATTCGGCACGTGATGTAGGGAACAACAGTACTGCAGGAAGCTACAATACACATGCTGATAATGGTAGTAATATTAACATTGTAAAAATCAATACTTAAAATATTACAAAAACTCTCTTTCCCCTTTATTCCCGTTTACTATGCGGGAATATCAAACTTCTATAATTTCCTACCTCTTCCCTTATAGCTTTTTTATAGCATTATCCAAAATCTAGGAGGATTTTTTGATGACGGATAATAATACTGCTCACTCTGATAATGGTAGCAATTCAAATGTAATTACTATTAATAACACCTCCTCCACACCTGATCCTGTTATTCCGCTACAGTTTCCACCACGAGCAGATTATTTTACAGGGCGTACTGAGCAGTTAAATAAACTTATCAATGATTTGCAGCCTCGTAAGGTAGTGACTTTGTGTGGTGCGGGGGGAATGGGGAAAACTGCACTTGCTGCGGAAGCGGTGTATACCTTGGTGGGTAAGGAGAATAAGCCACCTAAAGACTTTCCTAATGGGGTGGTTTTTCATAGCTTTTATGATAGCTCGACGGCTGAATCTGCATTAAGAACCATAGCAAAAGCATTTAAAATTACCTCAGAAGGTACTGCGGAAGAATTGGCAAAAGAAGCTTTAAATGCAAAAACAGTATTAATTATACTGGATGGAGCAGAGGATGCTGATGATTTTGATAGTGTATTGAAAGTGCTGAGTACTGTAGGCTGTTGTGGGGTACTGATTACGACACGTGATAAGCGGCAGGGAGGGGAAAATCAGCAAAAAATGCAGCCTTTATTTATAGAGGATGCGGTGGCGTTGTTGGGTAAGTGGGCAGCGGATTATATTGATAATCAAGCGGTTGCGACAGAAATTTGTGAGCGTGTTGGCGGTTTGCCTTTGGCGGTGCGACTGGTGGGGCGGTATCTCAAGGAAACAGAAGATTCTGCCAGTAGTTATCTAGAGTGGTTAGAGGAGAATTTGCTGGAAGCATTAGATCCTGATGATTCAGCACATCGTCATAAATCGGTGAAGGTGTTATTGGCTCGCAGTGTGGCGCAGTTGACTGATACAGGGCGGCAGGTGTTGCCAATTTTTGGGTGTTTGGCAATGAAACCTGTGCCTTTATCTATATTGGCGGCAGTATTGGAATTTTCACAAGGTAAAAGCAGAAAAGCCATTAAATCATTAATTAATTTCGGCTTAATACAGGGGAATAATGATCATTATGAAGTGACTCATGCCTTAATTCATACTTATGCCCGTGAGCAAACACCATTATCTGAGCAGCTATTGGCACGTTTAGCAGATTGGTACCGAGGTTTTGCAGCAAAAAAATCTAAAAAAGGGCTACAAGGTTATTATATTTTAGATACACAGCAAGCGCATCTACTCAATTTAATTGAACAGGTTTATCAGCAGAAAATGTGGATAGGGGTAATTGGTTTAGTAGGAACAATAGATCATTATTTAGCAATTCGTGGCTATTGGGAAGAAGAAAAACGCCTATTACCATTAGCAATCACTGCAACTCAAGCTGTAAAATTTCATAATGATGAAGCAATTTTTTTAGCTCAACTAGGTTCAGTTTATTTTAAATTAGGTGATATAAATGTAGCAATTGGTTTTTATGAAAAATCACTTTCCATTAGTAAAGCAATAAATCATCGGCAAATGGAAAGTGCTCATTTGGGTAATTTAGGTATTGCTTATCATCAACTAGGAAACTTTGATAAAGCCATTGATTATCATCAGAAAGCATTAATTATTAGTAGAGAAATGGATTATCAACAAGGAATAGCCAACCATTTAGGTAATTTGGGGACGGTTTATGGTGAATTAGGGGAACTAAAAAAAGCCGCCAAATATTTTGAAGAAGCATTAGATATTAAAATAGAAGGGAATGAGCAAAAAAGAGGAAGTATTGTAAGTAATTTAGGGAATACTTATTTTCACTTAGGTGAACTAGATAAAGCGATTTTCCATTTTCAGCAAGGGCTAGATATTAGTAGAAAGATAGGTGATCGACAAGGAGAAGGACATCGTTTAAATAACTTAGGTGCCACCTATGTAAAACAAGGAGAGCTTGAAGTTGCTCATAATTATTATCAACAAGCATTAGTGATTTTTGAAGCGATTTGTTCTCCTAAAGCTGAAGAGACAAGGGATAATTTAAAAAGATTAGAGCAATTATAGATTAGTGTAATGTAGAAATTTCGATATTCCTCTACCCAATCAATCAAACATTCCTTCTATTGTTTTCATAAGAATAAAAACAGTTAATGGTTGATCAGTTAAATGACTAAAACCGTGTTTAAGATAAAAAGCTTTTGCTGTCTCATCTTTTGCATCAACAATAACACCGATCATTGCCATTTCTTGAGAGATTTTGTAACAACGATAAAGTGCATTGATTAATAACGCCCCGCCCACGCCTTGACCTGTCACCTTATTATCCACTGCAAGCCGTCCTAAACGTGCAACAGGCACAGGGTAATGAGGAGGAAATCTTTTAGGTAATAAATCATCAACCTGATCAAAATCTATTTCTGCACTACTTAAAGAATAAAAACCAAGTACTTTATCAGGTTCATTATCAGCAACAGCAATATAGGTTCTGCTTACATTTTGTTTAATGTGCTGACTGGCCAAGCTTTTAATATAATGATTAAGTGATTCATTACCACAATCAAAATCAGCCCTTTTTTGCTTTACTAGGGGCAGAATACTAAATTCAAACTCGCTCATAAATGTAGATGCTTTTTATGGCGTTTTGCTAATCCCATTAAGGATTTATTGGGGTGAGGGGGGGTATCTAACAAATCCAAAAATTTATCACGGTCTCTATGGCTTAAAGTGATAGTTTCTGCATCATGGATAACTTTTTCAGCTTTTTCTTTGGTCACGGATAAGATAAATTCACTCAGTGTCATACCAAGCAACGCCGCCGCTGTACTGAGCTGTTTTTTAATTTCAGGTGTAGAGCGTAAATTAATCCGCTCCTCTTTAATAACCATTCCCATTATACTATCCTTTTTTAAATTTTATTAAGGGTAATAAGTACTTATTATAGAGTAAGTACAGTGTATGTACAATTTGTATATTGTAGAAACCGAACATTATCCCCTTGTTCATCCCCCCAAATCTTGACCTTACCCCCTATATTTGTTCTTATAGAATTATCCAAAATTTAGGAGGATTTTATGATGACAGGGAATAATAATAATAAAGCTGATAACAATAGCAGTATCAATGATATTGACATTAGTATTGGTACCTCCTCTAAGCCTGATCCTGTGATTCCTTTACAGTTCCCGCCACGGGCAGATTATTTCACGGGGCGTACTGAGCAATTAACTCAACTTATCAATAGTGTGCAGCCGCATGAGGTGGTGGCTTTATGTGGTGCAGGCGGGATGGGAAAAACCGCGCTTTCTGCTGAAGTGGTACATCGCTTGATGAAAGAGAAGAATAAACCCCCTGAACGTTTTCCTGATGGAGTGGTTTTTTATAGTTTTTATAATAATCCTTCAGTGGAGTCGGCGATGGCACATATTGCGGTATCTTTTGGGGTTGAGGTAAAAGGGTTATCTGCACAGCAGGCGGCACAAAGAGCGTTAAATGCAAAAACGGCTTTACTTATTTTAGATGGAGCGGAGGATGCTGATCAGGATGATCTTCAGCCAATTTTAGCAATAAAAGGCAGTTGTGGGGTGTTGATTACCACACGGAATAAGGAACAGGCGGGGGCAAAGTGGCAGGATATGCAGCCTTTGGGTATTGTGGAGGCGGTGGGTTTATTAAATAAGTGGGCAGCGGATCAGATTGATAATCAGGAGGTTGCCACACGGATTTGTGAGCGGTTGGGGGGCTTGCCGTTGGCAGTGCGGCTGGTAGGGCATTATTTAAATAAGAAAAAAAGTTCAGCCAGTAGTTATTTAGAATGGTTAGAGGAGAATTTGCTGGAGGCGTTAGATCCTGATGATTCTGAGCATCGGCATAAATCGGTGCGTGTGTTATTGGCTCGTAGTGTGGCGCAATTGACTAAAAAAGAGCAACAACTATTGGCAATTTTTGGTTGTTTAGCCATGAAACCTGTTTTTTTGCCTGTATTAATGGGCACTTTAGAGCCTCCAGATAATAAAATAAAGAAAATTCTTAAACCATTATTATTTATAGTTGATTATTTTTACAAACCTAAAGGGGTTAAAAAAATGATCAATCAATTAATTAATTTCGGTTTATTGCAGCAAACAAAAAATAATCACTATGAAGTCACTCATGCCCTGATTCACACCTATGCCCGTGAGCAGATAGTATTATCTAATCAGCTGTTGAGGCGTTTAGAAAATTGGTATGATCAATTTGCAAGAAAAGAGTCTAAAAAAGGATTACAAGGCTATCATATTTTAGATACCCAACAAGCTCATATTTTATATTTAATTGAGCAAGCTCACCAGCGGCAGCAGTGGAAAGCAGTGATTAATTTGGTGGTGGCAGTTCATCAATATTTAGATATTCGGGGTTATTGGCAAGAGCAAAAACAAGTATTAAGTTTAGCCTTAACTGCTGCCCAAGCTATAGGGCAACGTCAGAGTGAAGGTGCTTTTTTGGGTAGCTTGGGAATTGCCTATAGTGATTTAGGTGAAGTAAATAAAGCCTTTGATTATTATCAGCAAGCCTTAGTTATCATTAGAGAAATAGGAGATCAACAAAGAGAAGGAAAACATTTAAACAACTTGGGGAATGCTTATAAAAACTTAGGTGAAGTAGATAAAGCCATTGAATATTATCAGCAATCCTTAGTTATCTGTAGAAAAATAGGTGACCAAAAAACAAAAGGACAGATTTTAGGCAACTTGGGGCTTGCCTATTATGATTTAGGTGAACTAGATAAAGGCATTGAATATTATCAGCAATCCTTAGTCATAAGTAGAGAAATAGGTTACCGAAAATTAGAAGGAAATAATTTAGGCAACTTGGGGCTTACTTATGCTGATTTAGGTGAAGTAGATAAAGCCATTGATTATCATCAGCAAGCTTTAGCCATTAGTAGAGAAATAGGTAACCGAAAAGGAGAAGGAGGTTGTTTAGGTAACTTGGGGAATACTTATAAAAGCTTAGGTGAAGTAGATAAAGCCATTGAATATTATCAGCAATCTTTAGTTATCAGTAGAAAAATAGGTGACCAAAAAATAGAAGGAACTCGTTTAGGCAACTTGGGGTTTGCTTATGCTGATCTAGGTGAAGTAGATAAAGCCATTGAATATTATCAGCAAGCCTTAATCATCAGTAGAGAAATAGGGGATCAAAAAAATGAAGGAGCTTATTTAGGCAATTTAGGGCTTGCTTATGCTGATTTAGGTGAACTAGATAAAGCCATTAATTACCATCAGCAAGCCTTAGTCATCAGTAGAGAAATAGGGGATCGACAAAGTGAAGGAATTCATTTAAATAATTTTGGTGAAGCTTATGAAAAACTCAATCAAGTTAAGGTTGCATATAATTATTACCAGCAAGCATTAGTAATTTTTGAGGCAATACGCTCCCCTTATATTGAAATAACAAGAGATAATTTAAAAGGGTTAGAGCAAATAGTAGTTGATTCTAGTGAATAGGGGGATTTAGGGTTTTTCTCTAAAAAAACAACCACGACAAAGTAGTGGTAGTCTAATAAAGTAATCTAAGCCGTAGTCTTAGGTATTGTTGCGCAGAATCCTTCTGATCGATAAGAAGCGTTCTTCTTTTCGGTGCACATTATTCTTCTCATTGAAGCATAGAATAATGTTAATGCAGCAAAAACAATGTTTTATCCTCGTTCCTCTCGTTCCCGCGTGTCCTTACGCCACTGCCATTAAGTTAAGGATTAAAAGCAATACTTCAGTACTCTTTTAACAAAACTTAAACGATAATGAGCTCGCCGCTTTTTTCTTATTGGGTTACGGTTTTTCTGAATAATGGTAGG
>Ga0193956_1000852_pt1 | contig 13016 bp, 10 predicted proteins | sample BB_7_MG_FD_140358 | JGI IMG/M metagenome (GOLD analysis project Ga0193956, IMG submission 140358) | Microbial mat bacterial communities from the Broadkill River, Lewes, Delaware, United States - BB_7_MG | ecosystem: Environmental > Aquatic > Freshwater > River > Microbial mats | place: USA...
AAGATTTCGGTGCTTTTTTACCTCGGTGGACATGTCCACACACTTCACATATATACTCTTCGCTATTTTCACTATCGAAGAACCCTTCTGCTTCGAGTGCATCTTTGAGTGCTAGATACTCTCTCTCATGTTCTACTTCTACTTTACCTATAGCTCTAAAGAGTCTTGCAATATCAGTTAATCCTTCTTCTTTGGCAATCTCTGCAAAGTTAGGATACATCTCCTCATGTTCATACCGTTCACCATCAGCTGCATAGATAAGATTTTTCTTTGTTGTATCTAGCTCTATATCATTGACTAATTTATTATAAGCCTTATACTCTGCCATAGCATGGTACTTCTCATTATTCGCAGCTTCTTGGAAATGTTTTGCTATTCTATGTAAGCCCTCTTGATAAGCTACATCAGCAAAAAATTCATATTTATTTCTAGCTTGTGATTCACCTGCAAATGCTTTCATGAGATTAACAGCCGTTAAGTTCTCAGTAGCACACTCCATCTCCTCTCCACAGCAGATGAGCTTTCCTCCACCAACTTTTTGTACCTCTATCTCGTTTCCACACTCATTACATCTATATGTCTCATACTGTTTCATTTTATACTTCCTTTTAGATAGTTTTGATTTTAAAAGTATACAGAGTGTTAACTTAGATAATAATTATTAAAAGATAAAGATTATTATCTAAGTTAAAGAGCTAGGGATGATGTAGAAAATTAGCCTGCTCCTTTAATCTCTATCGTAAATTCATAAGATAAATTGCTATATATTGCTGAAAAATTTACACTATTCCTTTTTTCCATATAATCTTATAACACTTCATAACACTCTTCTGCTAAGCTTCTTGTATATCTCATAACATAAGAGCATTTTATGAAACGACTCTCTCATCTTTTTTTACTCTTTTAGATGCAGAAGAGTATCTGATTGATAGTGATAGAGATGGTGTAAGGTGCATACGATAAACCCACAGATCAATACAGGTCGTATGTGGATCATACGATTTATTTATTAGGAGGATGAGATGAATACACTAGCAAAAGTTCTAGGATGGATCATAGCTATTCCATTTATACTATTGGCACTTTTTGCATTTGCAAGATTTGTATCGTGTGGGCCAGATAGAGAAGTGGTAAAGGTAGCTAAAGCAGTAGCCAAGATAATAGCAGATGATATTGTGAAAAATGGGATACCTGAGTCACTTAAAAATATTAAGGGGTTGCCTTATGAGTTGGAGGGGTGTAAGAGGAAAGTAAAATATTATATAGATACTTTTGATAGTGAAATGGTTGAGACAAGAAAAGAAGCTGACTTTACTATCATTAATGAAAGTTGTTACTTTATCAAAGGAAAAAAGTCTTATTCCCTTAGTTTACGCTTTGTAGATAACTATAAATATCAAGACCGATCAAATGGTGAAATTGATATATTTAATAGTGAAACATATACAGGAACGGGAGCCAATTTTAAGAAAGATAAAAAGAATAATACCTATCAACATGACCCAATAGGTGATGGCTATTCTCATCATCATTGCATACTTTGCGGTGCATTTAATCACTAATTATGGAGGAAAGAAAGAGATGAAAAAGATTATACTGATATTTTTGATAACGATGAGTGCAAATGCTTGGGAAGTAACTACACATAGAGCTATCGACAAACAAGCTTTAAAAGTAGTTGGAGAACAAAACCTTAAAGCTTTTATAGATAGTGTTCAGATTAGTAATGAAGATTATAGGAGGATGAGATGTATACACTAGTAAAAGTTCTAGGATGGATCATAGCAACACCATTTATACTATTGGCACTTTTTGCATTTGCAAGATTTGTGTCGTGTGGGCCAAATTGGGAAGTGGTAAGGGTGGCTAAACCTGTAGCCAAGATAATAGCAGATGATATTGTGAAAAATGGGATACCTAAGTCACTTAAAAATATTGAGGGGTTGCCTTATGTTTTGGAGGGATGCGAGAGGAAAGAAGTGTATTGGGATAAGCATCTAAAAGTTAAAAATAAGCAAAAAGCTAACTGGAGTGAGATTTTTTTAGATTGTAATTTCAATACCAATAAAAAAAAATATTATATCCATATAAGACAAGCTACAAACTTAGGGAATACATTAGACAGAGATATTGATTTGAAATTATACAACAAAGAAACATATACAGGAATTAAATATTATTTTGAATATTCAAAAGAAAAAAACAAGCTTTTACTGGCAAAGGGTTTTCCTAAAAATCCAAAAATATTTGATAACAAAAAAACTGGAATTTGTTCACAATTTAGACCATAAAGGATAGTAAGAATGAAAAAGATTAATTTTTTAGTCATATGCATATTGGCTTCGGTAAGTTTATTAAATGCGTGGGAAGTAAATACTCATAGAGCTATAGATAAGACAGCACTTAATAACCTCAAAAAAGAAGAAAAGAACAATTTGGAAATTTTTGTAAAAAATATAAAAATTGAAAATATAAATTATCAGAGTGAAAAGTTTGAAGGATATAAAAATTATACATATTTTGATTATATTTCAGATGGAGAAGAGGGGGGAATATCGAATTGGAATCAAACTTTTAGTAAAAACTTCGACTACCAAGACCTCATAGAAGCAGGGACAGTACTAGAAGATGCAGTTTATCATGATGCTGGTCTGTTATTATTAGGTGGAGATGGTCGCTTCAACAATCACTACTATGACCCACAAAACGGTGGCAAAGAGTTGACTTGGGGATATGGTCCTCGTACTGATGCGATATCCTGGACTATAGGATATAAAAAACAATTAAACCCATTTGATACGAGACATTATAATGCATATAGTTATACAATGGCTAAAGAGTATTTCAAATATGCATTTACAGAAGCAGAAAAATCCGAACGGAGGAGATTGCAAGCCAAAATGTTTGTGAGCATAGGACATGTAATGCATATGATGAATGATATGAATGTACCTGCACATGTCAGAGATGACCCGCATCCATTGTGGGATAGCCTATCCTACGGTGATGTCATCACAAGCTTTTTTAAGTACTCTTGTCCTGCTTTATATAGTGGGCAAGCTTTGGGTGCTTTTTTGCCTCGGTGGACATGTCCACACACTTCACATATATACTCTTCACTATTTTCACTATCGAAGAATCCTTCTGCTTCTAGTGCATCTTTGAGTGCTAGATACTCTCTCTCATATTCTACTATTATGATATAATAAATTGTGCAGGTTTAAATATAATTTGAGTAAATTCACCACAACTAATCAGGGATAAAATATGACAAAAAAGAGAAATCAATTTAATAAAATTTTTAAATCTCCTCTTATTTTAATTATAATTGTTACTTTGTTACTTTATGGTTTTTATTTTCTTTATAAATATTATGAAGCTTCTCACACTTCAGATACTCTTGAGAAAAATATTTCTACCAAACCAGTAGTTTTTTATGTCAATGGAGTAGAAATAACAAAAGAGAACTCAAAAAATAACTTTGCAGAGTTAAAGAAGATAGAAACAAATTCAATTTTTGAAGCTATCTATAATGATGATCATCAACAACTAGATGCGTTACTCAAAACAAACATAGACTTAGAGAAGAAAAATAAGTTTGGGCATACAGCACTCTATACAGCCTCTTTCAACAAAAAAATATATGCAGTGGAACAACTTATTAAAAATGGTGCAAATATGTATGTGATGGACAATCGAAATAGTTATACAGCTTTTACTTGGGCAGTAAGTGATTGCTACACGATCAATAATACTTATCTGGATATTGTCAAGATTTTTCTTAAACATGGTGTGAATGTCAATCATCAATATAAAAAAAGTGAAACGGCACTATCTATTGCTGCTTCAGGATGTAGAAGTTTTGAGCTCGTCGAACTACTACTCGACCATGGAGCAGACCCAAACTTAAAAGACTGGAGTAATCAAGCTACAAAGTATAAGTTATTCACTACTTGTAAAAAAGATGAAAATTATAAAAAAATGGTAAATCTCATAGATAATCATAAGTTTGATGAATCGAAATATCCAACACTTAATAGTGCAAAAATGAAACCAGTTTTTTAACCATTTTAATCTTTGAGTTTTTTACAAGCATTATCATTGCCATTTTGACAAGAGAGTTGCAAAGCATAATCTATTTTTTCATCTTTTCTTGGAACTCTATACTCTTTATACAACCCTGATAGTAATGTACAAGAAGCATCTATCCCACTTATACATGCTTTGTAGTTACTATACTCATATCTATCTTGATCATAAGCTATCTTTTTGAAGTAGATATGATTGCCGTAGACTTCGCAGCCATGAGGATAGTTGCCTCTTATACAAACTTCCAACAATAGATCACTTGCAGATGTTAAAAATGCCTTACTATATGGGTTGTTATTCTCTTTCATCTGAGCTAGGTTAGTGCATGCGATAGGGTCACCTCGTACACAGGAAGAGAGATAGAGTAGATAAGAGCGTTTGATATCTTGTGGTTGATAAAATCCTTGATAATAATACCCTCCTAAGAGTGTACAACCTGCAGTATCACCTAGAGTACAAGAAGCTACAGCATGTTTAAATCCTTTTTTATATTTTCTATCTTTGGTATAAGCTCTCGCTAAAAGAAAGAGTGTGTGGGGATCATCAGGGTTTTTTTCTAAACTTTTTTTACAGCTTATAATAGACTTGTTTGCATCAAGGTTTTGAAACAAAACAGCATTGACATTATGAGCGAGAGTAACTGGCTCAGTCATATAGAGACAGTCATCTCGCACTTTCACTTTTTTTTTAAAGCATATGTCAGCATACGATATAGATAATATCATTACAAAAACAATTATACTTTTCAATCTCTTCCTTTCAATCTCTAATTAGTTAGTCAATAATTGTATCTAATAAACTATCTTGTTTAGATATAATTATTGACTAACTAATTCGGGATAAAGGGGAGAATTATTGGAAACAATAACTTGTAAAAATTGTGGTTCAAACAAATTTGTTCAAAATAAATTACAATATACTTGTCTTCACTGTAATAGTGTGCAAGTAGAGAAGACTTATAAAAGTAAAAGAGTTGTAGTTCTCTCTATCATGATGGGATTTGTGATGGTGATTACAGTTTTGATATATAATAAACTTACTGTTCTTGAAAAAGAGATAAACAAACCTATCTTAGGCAAACAAGCGATTGTTGATAAACAGAGTCAAAAACATATAGTTCCTGTTCCCTATACAGATGCTGATAATCCTTTTTCTCAAACAATTTTTCGAGTAGAAGAGGTGATTGGACAACCTTTGCCTATCAGATCGTTGGAGACAGCTATTGGTAATTATTATACTCTTGAAAACCATAAAGCTTTTTATTTGGCAATCCATCATTCAGGGAAGCATGTGTATGGATATGCCCATGGAAGAAGTGATAAAGAGGCAAAAGAGAGTGCATTGACATTGTGTAGTCTAGAAGCAAAAAAATCTAAAGGTAGTGAGAAAGTAGGTCAATGTTTTCTCTATTTACTCAATGATACTATCTCCAAAGATATTATTACAAGTGATATATTATAGACTAATATTAACATCAAGACTTGATTGACTATTGGGATCATGTTTTATTGGGATTATATTGTCTTTAAGTGCTGGATGATGAGTAGCAGATATAAATTTGTCTCGATGATATTTCACTATCCACTCTATACTATCTACTTTCTTGATTGTAGCATCCCCATGGAACATATTATCTTTAAATCCACCTATATATTTGTCACCATTATTATAAACAAAGATACCTTGCCCATCTCTTTTTCCCAGTTTATAGTTACCTATATGTTGTGAGCCATCTAAATATAGAAAAGTACCTTCTCCATGGAAATGACCCTTTTTATAGTACCCTGTATAGCTACTACCATCAAGATAGGTATGTGTTCCATATCCCTCAGGAACATCGTTTTTAAACTCTCCATAGTAGATGGTTTTTTCTCGTTTATATACAAGTTTCCCTTTACCACTCATTTTATCGTTTTTAAATGTTCCGATATAATAATTCCCATTTGCAAAGGTTAGCTTCCCCTCTCCCTCTTTCATATTGTTTTTATACTGACCTATATAGATATTGCCATTTGTATAAATATATTTACCTTTGCCATGCTGTTTACTATTTACAAAATTACCTATATATTTATCACCATTTTCATAAAAGTATTTTCCAAATCCATTTCCCCGTCCATTTTTAAATTCTCCTATATATGAGATTCTCTTAATCGGGTTGATATATTTACCTTTTCCATGTAGCTTACCATTTTTAAATTCACCGATATAATATGATTTGTCTCTAAAAACCAACTTGCCTTTACCATGATATTTATGGTTCTTATATGAACCTGTATAGTGACTACCTTTATAATAATCTGATGAAGAGTCTACAGAATAGAGTTGTGTAAGTAGTATGGTGATAAAAAATAAAATATATTTGGACATTTAATATATTCCTTATTGAGTATTTAGAGTTAAATTAATATACAACTAGGGTTACTTTGAGTTTATATTATAGCATAATGGATAAATTAGATTTGATGGAATATTTTCTTCTTAGTCATTTTTCATCTACTTAACACTAATTTAACACTACTCTACCATAATAAACGCAAGACAAAAAAATAAGGAACGGTTATGATGAAAAAGGTGTTTTACTTCTCTATTGCTTGTGCTACTATGCTCGCTGCAGAAGAAGTTAATATGGGGAGTATAGATGTAGAAGCGAGTATGGAGACAGAAGTAGTCAAAGATATTCATGGGGAGGATATCAAGTCTGCGGATGTTGCTGAAGCACTTTTCAAACAATCATCAAGCATCTCACTCAAGAGAAGAAGTGGTATAGCAAATGATATAGTCATAAGAGGACAAACGAAAGACAATATCAATGTAACCATAGATGGAACAAAAGTATGTGGAGCCTGTCCAAATAGAATGGATCCTCCTATATCACATGTTTTAGCTAACAATATTGATTATATAGAGATAGACCAAGGTCCTTTTGATGTAGAAGATTTCGGAGCATTGAGTGCAGGGATCAAAGTATATACTATCAAACCGACAGAAGAGATACATGGAGATATAAATCTCAATGTTGGGAGTTGGGGGTATCAGAAAGGTTCATTCTCTTTGAGTGGTGGTACAAAAGATGTCAAATTTTTGTTAAGCGGTTCTACAGAAGTTGGTGAGCAGTATGAAGATGGTGATGGTCGTGACTTTGTAGGTCAGATAGATCAGCAGATAAAAGAGGGCAAAGTTCCAGCATCAGCACAGTATCAAGCAAAATATCAAGATATGGATGCTTTTAACAAACAAACTCTTATGGCGAAACTCTTTTGGAATATCACAGATAACCAAGAGCTGAGACTTAGCTATACAGCAAATAGAAGTGATGATATACTCTATCCATCATCCAAAATGGATGCCCTCTATGATGACTCTGATATATTCAATGCAGAGTATATAGCTAAAGATTTGGGTGAGTACTCAAAAGAGCTCAAAATCCAAGTCTATCAAAGTGAAGTAGAGCATCCAATGTCTACAATGTACCGTAAATCTGCTCCTATGATGGGCTTTGAGATGACACATGCACTTACAACTGAGATGCAAGGTGCCAAGATCAAAAATAGCTTTGAGATGGATAACCATACTATCACAGCAGGTATTGACTATAGTTTGAGAAACTGGGATGGTGGATACTATAAAAATGGCAATCAACTACCAGAAGCAAAGTTCCATAGTATCTATGATGTAGATACTACCAACTATGCACTCTTTCTAAAAGATAAAGTGAAGTTAGATAAACTTGTTCTTGATATGGGGTTACGATATGATGATACAGAGGTAACATCTGCAAATGTCAAGCAACAAGCAAACGACTATAGTGAGCTGAATGGTTACATCACAGGTACATATCATGCTGATAGTAACACAAAGTATTTTGCAGGAGTTGGGAAGTCATCTAGAGTTCCAGATGCAAAAGAGCTCTACTGGATGGGAAGCATGGGGAATCCTGTAGGAACACCAGATTTGGATGCTACTATCAACTATGAGTTAGATTTTGGATTTGAAAAGCAGTTTGAAAATGCTTCCTTTAAAGCGAAAGCATTCTATAGTATACTTAATGACTATATAGCATACAATGCAAGCAATACCAAAATGATGATGGAGAAAAAAGTTGCATTTAACTCTTATGAGAATGTAGATGCAGTTGTGTATGGTATCGAACTAAGTGGAACTTATATCGCTACAGAATCTATCTTTTTTGACTATGGACTTTCATATCAGGTAGGTGAGAAAGATACTCCATTGACAGGTCAAGTAGGTACAGATATGCCAGAGATATCTCCTCTCAAGCTAAATGCCGCCCTCAATTATGAGTATGATGATACACTAAGAGTTAGAGCAGAGGTGATAGCAGCCGATAGCTGGAGTGATATAGACTATGAAAATGGTGAACAAGAGTTAGATGCTTATGCAGTACTTAACCTCAAAGCGACTAAAACAATGGGTGGATTTGAGCTAACTGTAGGTGTGGATAATGTCCTAGATGAGACTTATGCAGTATCTAACACTTATAAAGATTTGATTTTACTTACTGTTCCAGGAAACGAAGTAATGCTTCTCAATGAACCAGGTCGTTACTTCTATGCAAACTTAAGATATAAATTCTAAGACAATTCACTCTATAATGGATATGACTTTTGTTGTATCCATATACAGAACCTCTCCCACAACTCATATATTATCCTATCCATCTAACTCGTAATTAAGGATAATTTGTTATTCTAAAACAGAGATTAGTGACATTAAAAACAAGAATATAGCATTTATATATCTTTTATAGGCTTTTTTTTACTTTTGTGTTACAATGCCACAAAACCACCCAATAAGTAGTGAATGAATGAAAAATTTAATAATCGTCGAGTCACCAGCAAAAGCAAGAACTATCAGTAACTTTTTAGGAAAAGATTACAAAGTAGTAGCCTCAAAAGGGCATATTAGAGATTTGCCAAAGAGTAATTTTGGAATCACAGTAGAAGAAGATGGTACATTTGTACCTAAATACTCTATCCCTAGAGAAGCAAATCCAGTAGTCAAAGAGCTAAGAACACTAGCAAAAGCGGCAGAGACTGTCTATATTGCGACGGATGAGGATCGTGAGGGAGAGGCTATCGGGTATCATATAGCGATGGCTATCAAAAAAGAGCCAGAGACACTCCCTCGTATTGTATTTCATGAAATCACAAAGAGTGCTATAGACCATGCCCTAGCATCCCCACGCACACTAGATATGGACAATATCAATGCACAGCAGACAAGAAGACTCCTAGATAGAATAGTAGGATACAAGCTCTCACCACTGCTAGGAAGCAAGATCCAAAAAGGACTCTCTGCAGGTCGTGTACAGAGTTCATCTCTCAAGATAGTTGTTGATAGAGAGCGTGAGATAAAAGCCTTTAAACCTGTAGAGTATTGGAGTATAGATGCTCTCTTTGAGAAAAATATAGATGCATCTATCTATCAGTTTGGTACAACAAAGATAGAGAAACTCACCATAGGCAATGAGACTATGGCTCAAGAGATAGTCACTTCTGCCAAAGGAGAGTCTTTTGTCGTATCATCTATAGAGACAAACAAAAGAAAGACCAAAACCTCACCGCCATTTATGACATCCACTCTACAGCAGAGTGCATCTACTCAGCTAGGCTTCTCTCCCAAAAAGACTATGATGGTAGCACAAAAGCTCTATGAAGGAGTCAAGACAAACGAGGGTGTGATGGGGGTCATCACATATATGAGAACAGATAGTCTCAACCTCGCCAAAGAGGCAATTTTTGCAGCTAGAGATCACATCAAAGCGAAGTATGGAGAGAAGTACCTACCAGAAAAAGCCAAAAACTATGTGACAAAAGCCAAAGCAGCACAAGAGGCTCACGAAGCTATCCGTCCTACTATGGTAGATTTTACACCACAGGTAGCTGCTGATTATCTCACGAGTGACGAGTTAAAGCTTTATAGATTGATATATAATCGTTTTATTACTTGTCAGATGGTAGATGCAGAGTTTGAACTACAGACTATCCTCTTTAAAGGGGCTAAAACAACTTTCAAAGCGAGTGGTAGAAAACTCCTCTTTGATGGTTTTTATAAAGTAACGGGATATAATGAAAAGGATAAGTTACTTCCTGCTCTAACCAAAGGACAGGAAGTATCACTAGATAAGATTACACCGACGCAACACTTCACAGAGCCACCACCACGATACAACGAAGCAAGCCTTATCAAAAAACTAGAGTCTCTAGGGATAGGTCGTCCAAGTACCTATGCACCTACTATTACTATCTTGCAGACGCGCAAGTATATAGAACTCATCAAAAAACGCATACACCCTACAGAAATAGCTTTTACAGTCACAGAGATGCTGGAGACACATTTTGCAGAGATTGTTGATAGTAGTTTTACCTCCAACATGGAAGAGACACTAGATAAAGTAGGTGAGGGAAAAGAGGATTGGCAAAAGGTTTTGAGTGATTTTTATGAGCCTTTTATGAAAAAAGTATTGGATGGAAAGACAAATATCAAGAGTCTTAAAGTCGCTATACCTACTGGTGAGAGTTGTCCTAAGTGTGAAGCCGAACTCCTCCTTCGTAAAGGTCGCTATGGTGAGTTTATCGCTTGTAGTAACTTTCCAAAGTGTAAATATACAAAAAACACTGATGGTACAGAGCCTGAACAACCTGAAGAGACAGATGAGGTATGTGAGAAGTGTGGCAAAGGCATGGTCATCAAAAACTCTAAAAGAGGGAAGTTCCTCGCCTGTTCTGGATATCCTAAATGTAAAAATGCCAAATCTCTCACCCCTCCAAAAGAGATAGCTATCCCTTGTCCAGAGTGCGGGAAGAAACTATTGGAGAAAGAGGGGCGTAGAGGGAAGTTCTTTGGGTGTGAGAATTATCCAAAGTGTAAATTTATCGCGAACTTTGAACCTGTAGATAAAAAATGTCCAGAGTGTGAGTATCAAATGGGCAAAAAAACACTCAGAGGCAAAGAGGTCTATGAGTGCTTTAAGTGTAAACATAAGGTAGATGTGTAGGGTCGAAAGTTAAAAAACTTATATTTGAGGATTAAATGCAAAACGAAACATTATCAAAAAATAGACAAATTTTCTATTCACAACTAGAGTCGATGTTCGCAGGTCGTGAGCTAGAAAACTTTAAAGGTAAGAGTGGTTTTGCCAATCTCTTATCTATAAAATCGGACTATTTTAAACATATCAAAAAAGAGTTAGAGTCTAAAATACAAAAAACTTTTAAATCATCAAATAGTGAAAATGAACTCTATGTAAAAGCCTTTACTTTTTTTGATAGCTTTCTAAATGAAACAGGATGCCCATATTTTAACAAAACAGAATTTTATAAAAACCTTTATGAAAAAGTCTATACAAACTCATCAGATACAGCACTCTTTTACAAGACAAGTAAACTCTACTATGTAAAAAGTGATAGTGTACCCTCAAATGCAGATTATGATATAAAAAATGAAAATGAAGAGATTTCAAGAGCTAAAATAATTTTTGAAGTTAGTGATGATTTAAAGTATTCATCTACCAATGAAAAAAAAGAGTTGAAGTTTATACTAAAGGCTTTAAGTAAAGGAGAAAAGAGTATCACCCTTTTAGTCCTATATAAAGGTCAAAAAGTAGATTTTGGAGATGATTATAGCTTTGAATTAAACTCTAAGATAGCAGACAAAAAATATGAACTCACCTCTTCAAACAAAACAAATCTCAAAAAATTTGATGAATTTTTAACTAATTATGAGTTGGATATAACTCCTAGTGAACTATCAAAAGCGATATATACCTATCAAAAGCAAAGAGAGATAGACTTTTTTATACATAAAGACGCAGGAAACTTTTTAAAAGAGCAGTTTAATCTCTATATGTATAACTATCTATTTAATGATAATGAGATTAAATTTAATGAGTGGGATATAGAGAGACTACAACAAGTTAAAAATATAAAAGAGACTATTTTTGAGACTATTGAGCTTATATCTAAATTTGAAGATGAGTTACGAGCGATGTGGTTAAAGCCTAAGTTTGTAAGGAATCTAAATTATATAATTACTCTGGATAATATTGATACTGATTTGCATGATGAAATATTTAGAATCAAAGAGTTAGTAGATGAGTGGAGAGAGTTAGAGCTTCTAAAAGATGATGGATTATTTACAAATGAGTATTTGCCAGTTGATACAAAATATTTAGGTAGTGAATTAAAATATAAGATATTAAGTAGTTTTGATAATCTTGATGAGCTTACAGATGGTGTTTTGATAAAAAGTGATAATTTTCAAGCACTTAATACGATTTTGCCTAAGTATAAAGGGCTTATTGATTTAATATATATAGACCCTCCTTTTAATACGGGTAGTGATTTTGCATATAAAGATAGATTTCAAGATAGTACTTGGCTTACTTTGATGGAGAATAGACTTACACTGAGTAAAGATTTATTGAGTGATAGAGGGAGTTTTTATTTGCATTTAGATACAAAAGCAAATTTTCTTGGTAGACATCTTCTTAATAATATTATAGGAGAAGAAAAATTTATTAATGAGATTATATGGTGTTATTCAGGACCAGGTTATTGGAAAACAAATTATGTGCGTAAGCATGATACAATATTTTATTATGGAACACAGAAAAAAAGTATTTTTAATCCTCAATTTATATCTTATAAAAGTGGTATACATGTAAATAAAGATGGCTTAGTTAAAACATTTGGTGGTGGTGAGAAAGCAAGTCAATCAGAAGAAATAGAAGAACGGGGTAAGCCAATTGAAGATTGGTGGAATGATATATATGCAACAGATAGATATAGAAGTGAAATGGAAGGATTTGATACCCAAAAACCTGAAAAACTTTTGGAAAGGATAATTAAGGCTTCATCAAATAAAAACTCATTTGTTATGGATTTTTTCAGTGGAAGTGGAAC
>Ga0193956_1000854_pt1 | contig 12986 bp, 10 predicted proteins | sample BB_7_MG_FD_140358 | JGI IMG/M metagenome (GOLD analysis project Ga0193956, IMG submission 140358) | Microbial mat bacterial communities from the Broadkill River, Lewes, Delaware, United States - BB_7_MG | ecosystem: Environmental > Aquatic > Freshwater > River > Microbial mats | place: USA...
GTTCATAATGCAGTTCTTTTTCCTAATCCTGTTGTAGATTACAGGTTTAATATTCAGTCAAACCAAGTTATTAGCGAGATTGAAGTTTTGAATGTTATTGGAAAAACAATACATAAACAGAAGAATGAAAGTTACTCAACAGACGACATGCTCGTTATGTTGCCAGAATGCGAAAAAGGTATGTATCTGGTAAAAATAGTTTTTAATGATGATAAGCATATAATAAAGAAATTGTTAATAAAATAGTGTTTTTTTTATGGTTTTAAAAAGGGAGACTTTAATTAGTCTTCCTTTTTTATTTGTAATTTCAATAAATTACTTGCTGTAATACACTATTTTTTTTGTTTCAAAAAATGGATTATCAAAATAATTACTTATTTCATAAACTTTTATTTTTTTTCCATAAATTTTTATTTCATCGTCAAAATCACCTCCTTTCAGATAAATTATACCGTTGCTAATATCGTTAAATCCATTTTTTTTGATATTTTTTTTGACAAAATTCAGAAATTTAGGAAAATTTGTTATTGCTCTTCCAAGAACAAAATCAAATTTTTGAGTTATAGCATCAGTTCTTACAGCCTGTGTTTTAACATTTTTCAAGCCTAAACTATTTTTAACTTCCTCAACAACTTTTATTTTTTTGGCAATAGAATCTATCAAAAGAAAATTAGCTTCAGGAAACATTATGGCAAGCGGTATTCCGGGAAAACCGCCTCCTGTGCCTACGTCAAATATTTGGGTATCTGGTTTAAAATCAATGATTTTGGCTATTGCCAACGAGTGCAAAACATGTCTTGTGTAAAGTTGTTCAATATCTTTACGAGAGACAACATTTATTTTTTCGTTCCAATGGTTATAAAGTTCTTCTAAGCGAGCAAAACGCTCTAATTGCTGTTCGTCTAAGTTTGGAAAATATTTTTTAATCTGTTCCATTTTTGGGAATACTTTGTTTTATATTAATTTGGAATTTAGAAAAAATTATCAGTAAAAATTATTTTTTACTGATAACTTCTCAAAAAACTTATTTAATTCAGTAGCTTTAAATAATCTTTTCTTATTTTATCAACAGGCTTATTATCAAGCGAAAGCCAATTAAAAACTAAAGAATAAAAATTACATACTTACTTACATTTTAGTAATGATATTATCAACACTGTTTTTATAATCCAAAGATTTGCTTGCAGGAATATCATCTCCATATTCGTAGCTCAAACGTTCTAATTGGTTTATGTATTCTTCTTTTAGTTCTACTTCTTTTGTAAGGTCTTCTAATTTGTAGCCCTGTTCTATTGCAGCTGTGTCGGCAGATATATCGTCTTCTGTTGATTGTAATCTTTTTGCGTGTTTGTCAAGTTTTGCTTGTTTTCTTTCTTTTGCTTTTGTTTCAAGCACCTTGTTTTTTAACTCTTCATATTCTTTTTGAATTTTGTCAAATGTTTTAATTTTAGACTCTTCTGCGTCTATTTGATTTTTATATCCAACTACTATTTGGTCGCACTTATCCATTTGCTCGTAGCTCATTTTTTCTCCATATTTTGTTTTTAGTTCGTTATAGTTTACAACTAACTCCTCTTTTGCGTATGGCATTCCTTCTGGAAAAAGGTCGCTATAAGTAGTTTGAATGGCATCGTTTGCCCAGCCAGTAAGTCTTTTTACTTTGGAGTCTGCTTTAAATTTCTCCTGACGAGCTTTTGACAATGAGTTTCTTATTTTACTTTCTAATGAGCGGACGCCATCGTCTTCTTGTTCTGTTGCATTTTTTGAAGCACTAATTAATTTTTTGAAAATAACAACTGCCAGAACTGCTACTACTACAATAGCAACAACGGCAATTCCAAGTATAGTAATAAGGCTAAAAGAAGTATTCATGTTTTTAAAATTATAAGTTAATATTAGTATTGATTTTTTTATTTACAAATTAATTTTTCTACTGTTTTCACAAGCTCTTTCATTTGAAATGGTTTTGTAATATATTCGTCCATTCCTGCGTCTAAGCAAATAGTTTTATTATAATATAAAGTATTGGCAGTTAGAGCAATAATTGGAGTATATGATGCCATAACAGCTTCGGTTTCTCTAATTTTTTTTGTAGTGGTAAAACCATTCATAATAGGCATTTGCAAGTCCATTATTATTAAATTATATTTTGTATTTTCGTATAAATACAGTGCTTCTTTTCCGTCGTTTGCCACGTCTATTGATTTCACGTATTTGCTTAGTCCTATTTTTATAATTTCCTGATTTATTTCGTCGTCTTCTACAAGTAGTATTTTGGCTTCGCTAAGTTTTATTTTATCTAAGCTATTTAATTTGTTGCTTGTTGATTGTTGATTTTCTATTTGTTGTATTTCTTCTCCTTTACTAAATGGAATAATTAAAATTATTTCAATATATCGTTCTTTTTCAGATACTTCAAAAATACCGTTACATTTTTCAACAAATGTTTTTGTTATTTCTAAGCCAATGTCTGTATTTTCCTGTTTTATTTTATTATTAGTAATTTTTCCAAAAAGTATTTTAAACTCTACGTTTATATAATTTTTTTCATTTTTATGGTCTATCTCTATTAGTATGTCTAATTTTTCTGTTTTATTTTGTGTATAGTAATCTAAAATATTTAAAAAAACTTGTTTAAATTTTATAGGATTTCCTTTTATTTTGTTAGGAACATTATTTTTTTGTTTTATATCTATTTTAGAATTGTAAAACTTAGTTATTCGGTTCAAACTTGATATTATGTCAAAATTAACCTTTTTTTCTAATTCATTTTTATTTCCCAAAGAATAAGAGTCTGTTCCGTCTATTATTGCAGTAAGATTAAGTGCAGATGCTTTTATTGTGTCTATATAATCTTGTTGTTGTTCGGAAAGTTCTGTTTTTTCCAAAAAATTAACATAACCGAGCAAATTATTTATTTTACTTCTGGATTCGTAAGACAAACTTTTTATTATTTCTGTTCTTTTGTCGCTAATTTGCTTAATTTCAAGCATTTTTTGTTCTGCCTGTTCTCTCATTTTTATTGAAATTCGTTCTACAAAATATACAACAAAAATAATAAAAAAATATGAGCCAACAAATCGTAATTTCATGCTGACTTTGTATTCTACAAAAAATTCTATTGGCAAAACAAATACTAAAATTATTACAATTATGCTGATAAGTGAAAATAAAAGCCCTTTTTTGTAATCGTAAAGATGTGTTATAAAAAGAGGAAAGGGGAAAAACCATAATAATCCTGTTCCTTCTTCGCCACCAGTTATAAGGTAGCCAATTAGCAGGACTGTATAAACTATTGTAACAAAAATTGTTGTATTTTTATAATTTTTTGTTTTATAAAAATATATCCAGCCAATAAATATTACGGGAAAGGCAATCAAATTTGTTAATATAACTTTTTGTTCGTTTTCTACTATCCCTATGATAAGAAAAATAAGAAGGAAAAAAAGTGAAATAGACATAAATATATTTAGCAATTTTATTTTTTTAAAAATTACTACATCATATCTGTCTTCCAAGTTAGAAAAAAGTATTTTATTTATTTTACCTGAAAAATTCATTTATTCATTAGATTTAAAATCTTGTTCTTATCTTTTTTTTTATTAAAAAAAAAGGTTGTTTATTAAAAATATAAAACTGTTTTTCAACAAATTAAAAGATTATTGTTTAAAAAATAAAACTTTATTTAGGCGAAGTTTTAATTATTTTATAAAATATTAATCTAATTTTAATCTGTAAAATTAATTTTTTTTTTAATTTTACAATATAAAAAAGACAATTTAATTTCAAAATTAATAATAAAAATGAAAATAATTAATTTTTTTATACTATTTTTGTTCGTGAATATTGCTTTTTCGCAAACAGACACAATAAAAGCTGGTTTTATTGAATATTCAAAAGATTTTAAATTTAACGACGGAATTTATTTGAATTTTGAACAGGTAAAAAACAACGATGCAATTCCTAAAAATAGAATTGTTAGCATCTATGATATAAATGATTTTGACTTTTTTAAAAATACTCTTGACAATGAAAATCTGTTTTTTTATAACGAAACAGGTATAAAGCAAGAAGTTGAAATTTCGGATATTTGGGGATATGCTCACAATGGAGTTTTATATATAAATTGGAACGATGACTTTAGCAGAATTGTTGTTGTAGGAGGAATATGTCATTTTGTTGCTAATAAGGTAGTTAGCAATTATTCTTACAATCCATACAACTCCTATTATTACGACCCTTATTCGTCGCCTAATAGCACATCGGTAGAGCTACGACAATATTTAATTCATTTTGAAACAGGCACAATTTATGATTATACTTACAAAAACTTAGAGATAATATTAATGAACGACCCTGAACTTTACGACGAATATCATAATTTAAGTAAAAGGAAGAGGAAAAAACTAAAATTTGTGTATATTCGCAAGTTTAATAAAAAAAATCCTATATTTATCAAAAAATAAAAATCAAAAAATAATTGTAATATGCAATTATTTTTCATTATTATAAAAAGTATGTTATTAAAAAACAGAGTTTTATTAATTAATACGCTAATTATTTTTGCTTCGGCTTTTATAATTAGTTTTTTTATTGGTTTATATTTAAGAAACCAGCATATTACTAACATTGAAAAGAAATATGCTTCAACAATAAACGAAATTTCCGCAAGCATTAATACAAATATTTCTCAAAACATAATGCTTATTGAAGGATTATCGCAAAACCTATCGTCGTTAGGCCTGAGCAATAACAAGAATTTCACCCACAGCCAACTCTCTCCATTTTTTGTAGAAACAATAGTTCAAAACCAAGAAGTTAAAGATTTTTTTATAATAATTGAACCAGATATAATAGACATTAACGACTCGTTAACTGAATATTTATTTGACGAAAAAGGAAAATATATTCCACATTGGAGCAAAAACAGCTTGGGGCAAATAAGCCTTAATTCTTTTGATTTTGAAAAAGACGAATACCTTTACAAAACAACAAAAACCAACTTGAAAACAACTGTATTTGAACCATATATAGAACGCAGAGATGGCCAAAATTTATTAAAATTATCAATAGTTGCACCTATTAGCTACGGAAACAAATTTATTGGAGTAATTGGTGCAGAAATTTCGTTAGACTGGATTTATACAGAAATATCTACTGCCGATTTTGACAGCGGAGACATTGTTGTGCTTACCGATAAGGGAAATATTATTGCAGTTTCTAACAAGCCATACTTCAAAGGACGTTTCCTTACCGATTATTTTTCAGAAGATGTTAATTCAATCTTTTTTAAACTAAAAGAAAATAGAATTATTAGAGAACACTTTATTAATGACAACTTTACTTCAAATCCTTTTGATATTGAAAAAACAAATATTAGCTGGCAAGTAGGAACTTATACTCCTAAAAAAATAATTTTTCAAAAAGGAAATATTATTTTCCTTATTTCAATACTGTCTGGATTAGGAATTGCATTCTTAATATCTTTATTAATATATATTCTAAATTCTAATATTACTAAGCCGTTGGAAATAATAGAAATACAATCAGAAAAAATTTTAAAAGGCGAATTGGATTTTAGTATAAACCAAAAAATAAAGTCCAAAGACTTAAACAATATATATAAAAACCTATTAAAAACACAAGACAAACTAAACCAGCTTGTGAAAATAAATTATAAAATAGCAAACAGAGACTATACAGAATATTTAGGAGACCCAAACAATGAACACGATTTAATTTCAAAGTCTATTAACCATTCCATAAATGAAATAGCCAAACGCTGGGAAATAAGAATAAAAGAAGAAGAAGAAAAAAAGAACGACAAGTGGACCAACGACGGAATTAACAAAATACAAGAAGCAAGAAGGATAGGAAACAAAACAATGACAGAAGTTGCCGACAACATTATAGAAACTCTTGCAAAATACACCAATGCCTACATTGCCGGACTATTTATATACAACGACAAAAACAAAAATGACATTCACTTAGAGGCAATTTCTACTTATGCCTATCAAGATAAAAGAAACCAAAATATAAAAATAAAAATAAACGAAGGACTAATTGGAACAGTTGCAAAAGAAAGAAAAGAAGTATATTATGAAAATATCCCATCAAATTACAAACACATAATATCTGGGCTTGGAGAATCACTACCCAAAAGCATTTTTATAGTTCCCCTAATGTATGAAACAACCTTCTTAGGCATAATAGAGCTCGCTTTTTTAAAAAAATTAAAACCCCTTGAAAAAGATTTTATACTTAGAACAAAAGATTACATTAGTCAAACAATTAATACAATAAACACAAATAACAAAAGTAAAAGTCTTCTTCTAAAATCTCAAGAACAAACAAAAGAATTAGAAAAGGCACAAAAAATATCCGAAGAAAACCTTGCAAAAATTCAAGAAAGCCAAAAGAAGGCAAAAATTAGAGAAGCCGAAATGAGAGGAATACTCAATGCAGTAAACAACACCATTTTAACAATAGAATACACAACAGAAGGAATTTTGTTAGACGTAAACAAAAAATACTTAGAAACAATGCACTTTGACATTGAAGAACTTAGAGGAGTAAACGTTCTAACTCTTGTAAAATCGGAAAAAGCAGAATTAGAAGACATAATAAAAAGAGTATCCAAAGGAGAATTTGTAGAAAAATTAGTAAAACGATTTACTAAATACGGAGAAGTAAAATGGCTATTTTCTACATACACACCTTTTTATAATATAGACAACAAAATAACAAAAATTTTATATTTTGCCGTAGATATAACCAACGACAAATTAAAATCCGAACAGCTACAAAACGAAAAATAACAAAAAAAATCCACTATTATTCGTTAAAATTTCATAATCATATTTTCTGATTAAAAAAAAATTATCAATGTCAAAAATAGAGTCTATTTTTGACATGATAATTTCATAAATATTAACATTTCCATAACACTCTGTATAAAACAACTTTACACAATAAATTATATTCATTTATTTATAAAAAAATAAATACAAAAAAGTTCATAATTGTTTTGTGAAAAAAAATTTTAACTTTGCCGTTCAAAAGCTAAAATTTTAACATTTTTTCAAAAAAAACAAACTTTTACAATATTTTATAACTCTATAATTATTATTAAAATGAAAAAAATTGGATTAATTTTTATTACACTATTATTATTTTCGTTAACAATTTCGGCACAAGAAAAAATTCTTGTTGAAATAGGAGATAAAAAAATAAGCAAAAACGAATTTGTGAAAATTTACACAAAAAACAACTCCTCCGAAATTTCCAACAATGTAAAATCAGTGGACGATTATTTAGAACTTTTTGTAAATTTTAAATTAAAAGTTATAGCAGCCGAAGATATGGGATTAGACACCGCATCAAGCTACTTATCAGAACTTAACAAATACACAGAACAATTAGCAAACCCATATTTTACAAATCCTGAATTAGAAGAAAAACTATACAAAGAGGCATACGAAAGATCCAAAAAAGAAATACGAATTAGCTATATTTACAAACAAATTCCGTCTCCAGAAGACGACCAAAAAATATACAACTCCATCAACCAAGCAAGAGAACGAATAGTAAAAGGCGAAGAATTTTCGGTAGTAGCCAAGGAAGTTTCTGACTCACGCTCTGTAAAAAAAGACGGAGGAGACGCTTGGTATATAACTGCCTTACAATCGCCATACGAAATAGAAAATTTTATTTACAATGCAAAAATAGGAGATATTTCCGAGCCTATAAAAGTGAAAACAGGATACTTTATTGTGCAAAAAACCGATGAAAAACAAGCAAGTGGAGAAGTAAACGCATCACACATAATGGTATCATTATCAAAAAATTCAAGCGAAAAAGACTCATTAGAAGCAAGCAAAAAACTTAAAGAAATACAAGAAAAATTAGCCGCTGGCGAAAAATTTGAAGACATAGCAAAACAATATTCAGACGACAAAGGCTCTGGAGCAAAAGGAGGAGAACTGGGCTGGTTTGGAACTGGAAAAATGGTAAGAGAATTTGAAGTTGCTGCTTTTAGTTTAAATTTAGAGACTAATAATAAAGAAAAAAAGGGTCTTTTTAGCTGGCTAAAAAGAAATAAAAAAAAGAACAGTAATATCTCGGAGCCAGTTAGAACAATTTTTGGCTGGCATATTATTAAACTAAACGACAAAAAAGGAATTGGAACCTACGAAGAAAACAAAGACAAAATTAAGAAAAAAATAGAAAAAGATGAAAGATATAATTTGATAGAAAAGTCTGTTTACGATAATATTAAAATATTAGCAGAATACAAAGAACAAAACAACTTAGAAAACTTTTACAACACCATCGATAGTAGCTTTTTTAATGGAAAATGGGATTCTAAAGGCTTAGAAAACAGCGAAAAAATATTATTTAGCATAACAGGAAAAGACTATAAAGAAAAAGATTTTGCAAATTATTTGATTAAAAATCAGAAAAAAAGACGTTCAATGCCTGCAAAAATATTTGCAGACCAAGAATTTGAAAAATACACAAAAAATATTTTAAGAAAATTTAAAATTAAAAACTTATCAGAAACAAACGACGATTTTAAATACATTGTAAACGAATATCATGACGGCTTGTTGTTGTTTGAAATTACAGACCAAATGGTTTGGAGCAAAGCTGTTAGAGACACAGCAGGTCTTCAAAATTTCTACAATAAAAATAAAAATTCTTACTTCGAAAAACTTAATCTTGTTATATATTCTTATAATAATGAAGAAACATTAAAAAAAGCCAAAGAAATATTTAAAAGTAAAAAAGAAAATAACTTATCTGACAGTGCAGTAGTTTATAAAATAGATAAAACAGGTGAAAAATTTAGGTTACAAAACAGCGGAGTATTCAAAAAGGGAGACAATAAATCAGCTGATTTTGTTTTTGATAAGTTTGAGAAAAAAGAAATTGAAAACAATCAAATTTATGTCGTAAATACTGAAAATAAGGAAATTATATACCTAAACAACAACCTAAAATACGTAAAAGGACTTGTAACAGCCGATTATCAAGCAAAACTTGAAACAGAATGGCTTGCAGAACTCAAAAACAAGTATAAAGTTACTATAAATCAGGACATTTTGCAAGAAATAAAAAATGAAATGAAATAAAGCACCCTTTTCACCCTTTCTGAAAATTGAAAGGGTGAAGAATTTAAGAAAATAATTTTAAACAGAATGAAACCCTCATTGAGATTAATTGCAAAGCAATTACCAATAGATTACGCATTATAATAATTCTCCACACAAAGAGATGATTATAATAAATTTTAAACAGAATGAAAATACTTTCTAAAATATTAATAATAATCGTAATACTTGGATTATTTTCGTGTAAAAACAAAAGTAAACCAGAAGGAATTATTGTAGCAAAAGTAAACGACAACTATTTATTAGAACAAGAACTATTACACATATTACCCGAAAATGTATCGCCAGAAGATAGTATTTTACAAGTAGAAAAATATATTGATATGTGGGTAAAAGAACAACTTTTGTTAGAAAAAGCCCAAGAATATCTGAAAAACGAACAAGATGAAATAGAACAAAAAGTTCACGACTTTAAAACTTCACTTTTAATTCACAAATACAAAGAAAGATTTTTAAATCAAAAATTAGATACCGTTGTTACTCACAAAGAAATAAATGACTATTATACTGCTAATATTCAGGATTTTGTGCTTAATAAGAGTGCTATAAAAGGATTTTATATAAAAATTAAAAAAGACGAACCAGAAATAAACAAACTCAAATCGTGGATACACTCCAACGATATTGCAAACCTTATGAAAATAAGAGACTTTAGCCTAACAAAAGCCGAAAAATTCACTGATTTTAACGAAGACTGGATTTATTTGCCAAATGTAGCATACGAAATAAATTATGAAATAAAAGACGAAAAATATTTTCTTCAAAATCAAAAATATATTGAAAAAAACGACGATGAATATTTTTATTTTGTTAAAATATTAGAATACAAATTAGAAGGAGAAACATCGCCTCTAATTTTTAATATTGAAAATATAAAATCAATTATATTAAACAGAAGAAGCTCCCTTATGATAGAAGAATTGGAAAAAACTATTAAAGACGATGCTGAAAAAAACAATAAAATAGAAATATATTAAAAAAATATTAATAAAAAAACAAAACACAACAAAATATAGATTTATGAAAAAAATATTCACAACAGTATTTTTGATTTTGATTATTGCATTCTCTACATTTGCACAAGACACAATAATGGTAGATAAAATTGTTGCCCGTGTAGGAGACGATATAATTTTGCAATCAGATATTGAACAACAATACGTTCAAATGCTTGCTCAAAGAATGGTTACAGATAAAAATTCTAAATGCAATATTTTAGAAAATTTACTTTTTCATAAATTATTAATAAATCAGGCAGAAATAGACAGTATATACGTAACAGACAACGAAGTAGAAGGCGAAGTTTCTATGAGAGTAGATATGTTTGTAGAACAAGCCGGAGGAATTTCCGAACTGGAAAATTATCTTGGAAAAACAATATACGAAATAAAAGACGGACTAATGGATATGATGAAAGAACAACTTAGAGCCCAAAAAGTTCAAATGTCTCTATCCGAAGGAATAAAAATTACACCATCAGAAGTTACCGAATTTTATAATAATTTAAACAAAGACAGCCTACCAATAGTAGATGAAAACATTGAATTACAAGTAATTACAATAAAACCTAAAATCACCAAAGAACAAGAACAACTAACCATTGACAAAATGAATCGCTGGAAAAGCCAAATTGAAAACGGCGAAAAACATTTTGAATCGCTTGCGTTAGTATATTCAAACGACCAATCCAGTGCAGGAAATGGAGGGCAACTACCATTTATGGCAAGAGGTGAACTTGTGCCAGAATACTCCGCAGCTGCATTCAAACTAAAAAAAGGTGAACTCTCCGAAATAGTAAAAACAGATTTTGGATTTCACCTAATCCGATTAGACGAAAGAAAAGGCGAAAGAATAAAAACAAGCCACATACTTATTACGCCAAAAACAAGCGGAATTGCTAAACAAAACGCAAACAAAAAATTAGATAGCCTACTTAAAATGATAAAAATAGACTCAATATCTTTTGAAGAAGCTGCACTAAAATATTCCGACGACGAAAACACAAGCAAAAATGGAGGACTATATTTTAACCCAAACACTGGAAGTGCAAAACTACCAATATCATCATTGCCAAAAGAAATAAATTCAAAAACAAGCATATTAAAAATAGGAGAAATTTCAGAAGTAATTGAAACAACCGACGACCTTGGAAATGTTACATACAATATTTATAAAATAAAAGCAAGAACAAACTCGCACATAGCAAGCGTTAGCTCCGATTTTGAGCTAATTCATAACATGGCTCTCGAAAAAAAGAAGGCACAAGCAGTAGAAGACTGGATAACCGAAAAACTAAAAACAACATATATTCATATTGACCCTAAATACAAAAAATGCAATTTTAAAACAAAAGGCTGGCTAAAATAAATTATTTACTTACACATTTTATCTTATGAATTGAGAAAATCCCAAAAAAAATACAAACCTTATTAAATGATAAAAGTAGAAAATATAAAAAAATCCTTTGGCTCTTTGGAAGTCCTCAAAGGAATAAACTTGGAAATAGAAAAAGGAGAAATAGTATCAGTAGTAGGAACAAGTGGAGCAGGAAAAACAACCCTGCTACAAATAATTGGAACTCTTAGCAATGCCGACAGCGGCTCGGTTATTGTAAATAACATTGATACACAAACACTTAACCAGAAAAAGATTTCCCAATTCAGAAACCAAAACATAGGATTTGTATTCCAATTTCATCACCTTTTACCAGAATTTACAGCATTAGAAAATGTGTGTATCCCTGCATATATTGCAAAAAAATCTAAAAAAGAAGCCGAAACAAAAGCCAAAGAACTACTTGAATTTCTGAATGTAGGACGTCGCCTGTCGCACAAACCAAACGAACTATCGGGAGGCGAACAACAAAGAATTGCAGTAGCAAGAGCACTTATCAACAACCCCGCAGTTATCCTTGCCGACGAACCTTCTGGAAATTTAGACTCGCAAAATAAAGAAGAACTACACAAATTATTCTTCTCTTTAAGAAAAGAATTTAACCAAACATTTATTATTGTTACTCACGACGAAAACCTCGCAAACCTATCAGACAGAACAATAAAAATGAAAGACGGCTATATTGATAAAAACTGAAAATAATAAAACTATTTTACAAAAAAAAAGAATTAAAGTTAAATAAAAAGTTTGAGATTAAATATAAAAACAATACAAAAAAAAAATCCTTAATATTATTAAATATTAATACACAATAAAACAAAAGACTAACAACAATAACCTTTTTTTATATAATTTAAAAGAAAATAATATTTAGCATAATTTTTGTTAATAAAAATAAAAAAGACATAAAATATAAAAACTTATAAAAAAAACTTTTTATTATGAACATTAAAAATAGTATTATATTCACAATAATAATCTTATTATCAAGCTCCTTTAGTTTTTCGCAAAGCAAAAAAATGGAAAAAGCCAACAGCTACTACGAAGCAGGAGAATACCTTGAAGCAATAGAACTATACGATAAACTATATTCCAAAGCAAAAGACAAAAAAGAAAAAGCCGAAATATCCTTCAAAACAGGCAATTGTTGCCGAATGATGTATGACGTAAACGGCAGCCTAAAATGGTATAAAAGAGCAATTGTATATAAACACCAAAACCCAATATCTAACCTATATCTTGCAGACGCATACAAAATGAAAGAAGAATATGAAGATGCAAAAGAATACTACACAAACTATAAAAACCTCGTTCCAGACGACCCAAGAGGAGAAGACGGAATAAAATCTTGCGACCTCGCATTAGAATGGCTTGAAAACCCTACCAGATACCAACTTAAAGAAATTAGATACTTTA
>Ga0193956_1000855_pt1 | contig 12986 bp, 12 predicted proteins | sample BB_7_MG_FD_140358 | JGI IMG/M metagenome (GOLD analysis project Ga0193956, IMG submission 140358) | Microbial mat bacterial communities from the Broadkill River, Lewes, Delaware, United States - BB_7_MG | ecosystem: Environmental > Aquatic > Freshwater > River > Microbial mats | place: USA...
CGGGCAGCTTTGCCGCCTCGGTAAAGATCGGCGGAAAGCACACCTCCATCGCTTCAAATAGGCTTAAGCCATGGATTTGAATTAGGCCCTCAAGGGTGCGGTTGAGATCTTGCGAATCGCTGCCGCCATTGGGTAACGATAAGCCGAGCATGCGCGCTTCTTCCCGCAGGCGAGCAATGGTGTTGATCTCACCATTGTGGCCGAGTAGGCTGAATGGCTGGGCGCGAAGTACTGTCGGCAATGTGTTGGTTGAGAAACGGCTATGGCCGATGGTTGCTGAGGACTGAAACTCTTTGCGTTTTAATTCGGGATAATAAAGGCTTAGAATCTCTGGTGCGCCGTGAACCTTATACGCTGTGACGATATTGGATAAAGACGCAACGTGAACGGGAAACTTCTCTTCAATTGCAACGCTCAAGTCATAGAGACTGCGGCTACAGGTTTTATCCTCGTCAAAATGGAGTGCGAGCTGAACGAAAAGGGGCTCGCTGGCCAGAGCCATGGTCGATAGCGCATCGTTACGCACTTGGCCGTGGCGTTCGACAAGAAGTTGCGCACCGTAGCGACCGCACAAAGTTAAAATTCGTGTCAATAGTTGCTCATCGTTTGCCAACTCTTCACGAGGTACTAAAATGTGGGCAATGGCGAAACCTGCTTGGTCAGCTAGTGCAGCATCTTTACCCTCTTTTTCGAGAATTTCGCGCCAGAGTTGACGCGGTATATCCGTTAAAATTCCACACCCATCCCCTTCACCAGCAATTTCGCCAGCCCTGTGACCCATTTTAATCAGGGCATCGATGGTGCGCTGAACATTGCTGTGGCTTGGGTAGCCGCTCTTATTAAAGAACCCGATAATTGCGCAGGCATCGCGCTCTTCAGGTGTTAGGCCAGATTTATTTGGATCTGAAATAGGCATGAAATTAAACTCTCTGCTAGATGAGGTTGAGTAGTGCGTGAACTGTCTTGTCAATCCCTTCAGCGGCTTCGCGAATTGAGCCAGCGAGCATATAGGCTGGGGTGGAGACAAAATTAAGGTTTTCATCAACAACAATTTCAGAAACAGGGCAGTTGATATGTTGCGCACCCATCTGTTCAATGGCCTGAGCCGTCCCCGCATCGTTACCAATGGTCAGCTGTGGTGAATTGGTGCTTTGACCAAGGATTTTAGCAATCACAGCGGGGGCAATACAGAGAGCTGCAAAAGGTTTTTGTGCGGCAACCACCTCATTAATCAGTCGTGCCACATCGCTATTTACGGTGCAGTCGGGACCATTAACCGCAAAGTCACACAAGTTTTTTGCAGCACCAAATCCACCTGGAATAATAAGGGCGTCAAAATCGTTAGCTGTAATGGTGCTGATATCTTTAATCTCACCTCGGGCAATTCTAGCCGATTCAACGAGAACATTTCGTTTCTCTTCAGCGGCCACCTCTCCCGTTAGGTGGTTGACCACGTGCATTTGCTCCATGTTGGGTGCCATGCAGACCACATCAGCACCCGCCTTACTCAAGGCAAGTAAGGTGATGACTGCCTCATGGATCTCGCTACCATCATAAACGCCACATCCTGAAAGGATTACTCCGACTTTAGCCATAACAGTATACTCCTATAGGGTTAATTTTATGTTCGATTTGGGTTTTGGTAAAGTACTGCAATTGCGCGAGGTTTAATCGTGCCACGGGCAATATAGCCATGAGGTTCTGTCGAGTCGTAATACACCGAATCGCCGGGCTCAAGATGAAAAATCTGATCCCCATGGCGAAATTCTAATTGCCCCTCAAGCAGGTAAAGAAACTCTTCACCATCGTGACGAACCATTAAATCCTCACTCCACTCGGTAGCAAAAAATTCGACATCGAAGGGCTCCATATGGTGATGTGTTTTACCAAAGGCGCGTGAATTATATGTATAAGATTGGCTGACATTGCTGTTAGCTGAGCGTAACTGACGGGTATGTTGTTCTCCAGCTCGGATGAGTAAGCACTTGGTGTCATCGCGTTCATCTTCAAAGAAACAGCTAAGGGGAACCTGAAATGATTTCGCAATGCGTAACAATGTTGCCAAGGGGGGGATCACTTGATTGTTTTCGATTTGTGATAACAACGGTTTGGAGAGTGTTGTTATGTTAGCAAGATCCTGTAGTGTCATCCGCCGCTCTTGGCGTAAGTTGCGAATCTTCATACCAATCTGAAATTCTTTGACCTCTTCGCGAATATTTTCCATAAAAAGAATCCGATGATTAAAGTAACGTAGTGATTCCAGCCGCTATCGTTGTCAAGCCGTACACAGCGGTTGGTTCGCCCTTATGTACAGCAGAGATGACATTGCTAGAATAGAATTTTCATTTATTTTTTTAGTATACTCGCACAGCAGGGTGTGTGAAAGATGAAAAGTGATGATTGTATACAGAAAGTTAGCGTTATCTGGATGTTTTTAGTTGTTTTTTTTCTTTTAAGAGCCATTCTAGTTAAATCTGAATTGACATCACTGGATGTTCGATGTAGAAAAGAAGGCTGGAAGTTTCTATGAATTGTTATGGTAGTTTGACAGAAGGAGTTAAGTGAATGAAAAATCTGTTGTTTGCGGTTCTGGCTGTTGTGTTTGCTTTTGTGCCTGTGTTCTTGGCACAGCAAGATGGAACAACCGCTCCAATTACTAAAGTAGAAGTGTTAGAAGAGGGCGTGTACAAATACGAAGGCGCAAGCAAGGGCTTTGTTAAGTTTGATCACAATATGCACGTTGCTGCGCTAGACGAAGACTGCGAAAGCTGTCATGAAGGTGAGCCTGCTAAAATTGATGTATCAAATATGTCTGCTGGTCACGGTGTATGTGGTGGCTGTCACGAACAAGTGGAAGACATGGCTGCTTGCTCAACATGTCATAGTAAATAGATTTAAAGTTTAAGAACAGCAAAAGAGGGAGATGGCCAGCGCTATCTCCCTCTTTTCGTTTCTCGTCCCTTTTAATTTCATTTCGGGTTTAAAAATGGCACAAACTCCGATTAATACCGTTTTGTTTGATCTTGATGGAACGTTGATTGACGTGGATATGCATCAGTTTATCCCTGCATATCTTACCAATTTAGCCAAAAGTATCGATCGTAACTTAGATCGTGAACAATTTGTGCAAACGATGATTTCCCGAACCATGGAACTATTGGCCAGCGATGATGGTTCGCAAACCAATGAAGAGTTTTATCGTAATGCTGTCTTTAACGATTTGGGTGTGACCTCTGAACAGTTCTCGGCGGGTTTGCAACGTTTTTATCGTGATCATCTTGACCAGTTAGCGCCGTTGGTTTCATCGACACCCTTAGCGCGCAAGTTGATTGAACGTTGTCAAGATTTGGGCTTTGATGTTGTGATTGCAACGAATCCCGTATTCCCACGTCCCGTTGTCGATGCGCGTTTACAGTGGGCTGGAGTTGGTGATTTTAACTACCGCTTGGTGACAAGTTTTGAAAACAGTCGCTATTGTAAGCCGAACCCACGCTACTTTAGTGCTATTTTTGCTGAGTTAAACTGTGATCCGCAGAGTGTTTTGATGGTCGGCAACGATACCGAACATGATCTTAGTGCATCGCAATTGGGCGTGAAAACTTTTTTGGTCGATACGTGGATGATTGATCGTGACAGTCCATTTATTGCTGATCATCGCGGCAGTCATTTAGATCTTTACCACTTTTTAGGTCAATTACCAGCCCTGACATAATAGACATAAATTGTTGATGTGTTTGACAACGTAGCACTTTTTCGCTAACCTTTTTCGATGTGAAAAGTAGAGAATTGTCTCATTTTTCACAGATATCTTTTTGACACCTACACAGGAGATGGTGATGGCGCGACTTGTAGATGATCCTGAACTTGCTTTTCGGTTAGCTCGAGCAATCGTTTCTGATATTGCCCTCTACAATGCTGAGAAAGTAAGTGAAGGGGTTAAGAATGATAACATTTTCGACCTTCTGTCTGATGAGTTGCAAGAGGGGCGTGAGCATTTTTTTGAACGCACTTCGGATGCGATTACGGGGCGTGATAAAATTTTTGATCGAGCCATTGTCGATGTGATGATTAAGCAAGCAGGAAAAATTGAGAGTTCTATCTGGTAAATGGATGAAAAAATAGAGTTTTACTTTGAACCGGGCCAAAGCGTTGAACGTTTGGACCGGTTTTTATCTCATGAACTACCTGAGATGAGTCGGTCACAACTTAAGAAACTTGTTGAGCAGCAGCAAATTGTTGTCAACGGTGTTGCCGCTAAGGTAGGGCTGCGTTTGCGTGGTGGAGAAAAAATTAATGTGAACCTCCCCCCCGCTGAAGCGATTGAAGCGATAGCAGAGCAGCTTCCTCTCGATGTGCTATACGAAGATTCTGATCTTATTGTTGTCAATAAGGCGGCAGGGATGGTCGTTCATCCAGCGTGTGGGCATCCGAGCGGAACATTGGTAAACGCGTTGCTGTATCATTGCCATGATCTGTCTGGTATCGGTGGTGAATTGCGACCCGGAATCGTCCATCGTCTTGATATGGATACGTCAGGGGTGATGATCGCTACCAAGAATGATACAAGTCATAATCACCTTGCCGCGCAGTTTAAGGCGCACACGGTGAATCGGCGTTATGTCGCCTTAGTTCATGGAATTATCAATGAGGATCGTGGCACTGTCGATCAAGCCATTGGTCGCCATCCGACGCAACGGAAAAAAATGAGTTCGAAGTGTCGTAATGGCCGCCATGCTGTAACTCATTGGAAGGTACTGCGCCGCTATGAGTCCGATCGATTGACATTGGTCGAATTACGCTTAGAGACGGGGAGAACACATCAAATTCGTGTTCATTTTTCCGAATTAAATTATCCCATTATTGGCGACCCTCTTTATGGGAATCGATCACGGGCAAACGGCATGAATGATCCTATTGTTCGTCAACAGGTTCAGCATCTTAGCCGTCAGGCATTGCATGCACGACTGCTTGGCTTTATTCACCCTCGCAGTGGCGAGTACTTGGAGTTTTGTTCGGCGATTCCAGACGACATGGCTAACATTCTTTGCCTTTTAGATAAAAAGTATGCTATGGAACCACTTCATTTTTCTCATGTTCCATTAAATGATGAAAATCACGATTAACACTCATAAATAGCGGAGCGATGTAAACAATGGAATTGGTTAAGTGTGGAAAGATAACGTGTTTGCAGGCGGGCTGGTCAGACAAGGGCCGTGTTGTCGCCGGAGTATCAACGCGTAATGGTGGTTTAAGTCGTCCTCCTTATAATTCTTTGAATTTAAGTAGTAATACCGATGATCCAGAATACAATGTTGAAGGTAATCGTTCGACGTTCTTGAATGAGTTTGATGTGTCAATGCACCATCTGTTGCTGGTAAAGCAGGTTCATGGTACGGACGTTTTGGTGGTCAATAGTAAAAATTATGATGTCAGTCACTTTCAAGATGTCGCAGCTGATGCCATTGTGACTAATCAACCAAACTTGATGATCGGTATTTTGGTTGCCGATTGTTTTCCTGTGTTACTGTTTGATCCAGTTAATAAGGTTTCTGCTGCGATTCATGCTGGCTGGCGAGGTGCTGCACACGGAATTATTGGGAAGACTATCGCTGCAATGGCGGATGAGTTCGGTAGTGACGTGAGTCAGATTAAGGCGATGGTTGGTCCTGGAATCAGTGCGGAACACTATCAAGTTGGTAAAGACGTCCGTGATGCGTTTCGTGAAGGACAAGGTCATTGGAACGAGATTAGTGAAGAGGTTGAGCTGGGTCTGTGGAAGTTAGATATTCAGCAGAGCATTAATCTTCAGCTGAAGGCAGCTGGAATTGTGACTAAAAACTGCGAAATCAGTGATCTGTGTACGTGGAAACAGCGTGAACTGTTTTTCTCTTACCGCCGTGATGACGGCCAAACAGGGCGTCAGCTTGGTTTTATTATGTTTGAGGACGAAGAGTAGGTAGCGGTTTAAAACTGAAACGATAACAACAAAGGGAGGCTTGTGAGCCTCCCTTTGTTGTTGAAAAAGTTACCATGTTATTTACGCCAAAATGAGGGTAAAAATAGTACCAGTACGGTAAACAGCTCAAGGCGACCGAGTAGCATACATAGAATTAACACACTTTTGCCAAACGCTGACACATGAGCAAAGTTATCTACTGGGCCGACACTACCAAGACCTGGGCCAATGTTTCCTAGCGTTGCGATAACAGCTGCTGCACCTGAGACTAGATCCATACCGCTTGCTGCCATGAGAAAAGACGCTGTGACAAACACACCCATAAAGAGCGCAAAGAAACCAAGGATCGATTGCATCACCTCTTGGTCGACGGGGTTGTTGCCAAGTTTAACCAAGCGAATCGCTCGGGGGTGGATGAGGTGATAAAGCTGCACTGTACCGTGTTTAAAGAGTAGTAAAATTCGAGCAACCTTCATGCCGCCACCCGTTGATCCAGCACAGCCACCAATAAACATCAGAAACAACAGAATATATTGAGTCAGCACGGGCCATAATTCGAAGTCTGCCGTGGCGAATCCAGTTGTCGTTAAGATCGATGCAGTTTGGAAGGCACTGTAGCGTAGATTATCAACAACGGAATCGTAAACGGTTCCTTGGTTCATCCACATAAGTATTGCGACAGCACTACAACTGATAAGCAGGTAAAAGCGAAACTCTTCGTTGCGGAAATATTCACCAATGCGCCCCTTTAAGGCGTAGTAGTGGAGAGAAAAATTGACGCCAGCTAAAAACATAAACAGGGTGATGACCCAATCAATATAGGCACTGTCGTAAGCGGCAATGGACGCGTTGCGAGTTGAAAAACCACCTGTTGCCAAGGTGGCAAAAGAGTGGCAGATCGCATCGTAAAAGGACATGTTTCCTGCCATGAGTAGCAACGTCTCGAGGGCGGTAAAGATGACATATACCCCCCATAGAAGTTTTGCCGTATCTTGAATGCGTGGTTTTAGGCGATCAGCCGTTGGCCCAGGCACCTCGGCTTGAAACAGCTGCATGCCACCAACGCCTAGCATTGGCAGGATCGCCAGTGATAAGACAATAATTCCCATGCCGCCGAGCCAGTGGGTTAGAGAGCGCCAAAATAAAATGCTTCGCGGTAATGCTTCGATGTTGGCGACAATGGTTGATCCTGTGGTGGTAAAACCACTCATGGTTTCAAAAATTGCATCAAGGGGTGAGCTAATCGACCCAGAGAGCACGTATGGCAAGGCGCCAAAGATTGCAAAGGTTAGCCAGCCAAAAGTAACGACCGCAAACCCTTCGCGAACCGAAAGTTCTTTTTTGTTTTTGAATATCTTGATCAGTGCCAAGCCCGTTATCAGGCAAATTGATGATGAGAGGGTGAATGCACTCACTGTGTCTTGTTGTTCACCAAAGGCAAAGGGCAGCGGGGTTAGCAGGGCCAGTGCTAAGCAAACGAGCAGTGCCCCTAAAATATGAAGAATAAAAGTAATTTTCATCTATTCAAAAAACTTTTCTATTTTGTTGAGTGCGTCTGGCAATGCAAAAACCACGACTCGATCTCCTGCTGCCAACAGGGAATCTCCTGTTGCAATTTCGTAGCTCGATCCGTGGACAATGACACCAATAATCGCGCCATTGGGGAAATGGATATCCTTAAGGGGGGTACCAATAATCTCGCTGTTTGGTTGCACCTCGAACTCAAGAACTTCAGAGTTGCTCCCTTCGATGGTTGCCAACGAGATAACTCCTCCGCGACGAACATATTTGAGTATTGCCCCCGCCGCTGAGAGTCGTGGCGATACACAGGCATCAATACCCAATGAGGGGGCAAGGTTGAGTAGCTCAGGTTTGTTAATGAGGGCAAGTGTGCGATTTGCGCCGTGCTGTTTAGCTAGGAGCGCACACAGGATGTTGGTTTCGTCTTTTTCCGTCACTGAGATAAAGACGTCGGCGTTGTTGATCCCCTCTTCGACCAAGGCATGAATGTCAGTACCTTCGGCGTTGATGACCATTGTTTTTTTCAGTTTTGCCGAAACTTTGTGACACCGTTGCTCATCACGGTCTACGAGTCGTACATCGAAATGTTGTTGTTCAAGCTGTGTCGCTATACGCACCCCTATTTTGCTGCCGCCCAAGATAAACGCGCGCGGCATCTTTTTCTTTTTTTCTTTTGGCTGAAGCAAATATTGGATAGCAGGCAGATCTTTTTTATGAGCGAAGAGAAAAATGCTGTCCCCGTCTTCAATACGGTCTTCACCGCGCGGGATGATCGTCGTTTCGTCACGTGAGATTGCGGTGACAACAAAGTGGTACATGCCGCGTAACTCGCCGAGTTCGCGCAGGGTCATTCCGCACAAAGGGCTTTCGCTGTCAATGCGGTAGCCAAGGAATTGGATTTTACCTTCAACAAATTCGGCAACGTCAAACGCTCCGCTGCGACAGGAGATTTTCACCATCTCATCTGCAACCTCATCATCTGGGTTAATGAGGAGATCTATGCCGAGTTTCTCTTTTGAGAGGATTGCACCGTGACTGCGGTACTCAATGCTTTTAACGCGGGCGATACGTGTTTTTACATCGTATTCACGAGCAAGGAGGCAGGCGAGGATATTAACCTCGTCCATATTGGTAACAGCGATAAAGATATCGATGTTTTTAATATCAGCTTGTTCTAAAATCTCGGCACTGGCACCATTACCAGAAAGGCCCATGACATTGAGGCGATCCTGGGCTTTACGTAGATGAGTTTCGTCTCGATCGATAAGGGTTACTTCGTGACCCTCTTGAGACAGCCGCTCACACAGGAAAAATCCTACTTGTCCTGCTCCAACGATAAGTATTTTCATATAAGTATGTGGTACTCCAAAATAGTGACAATATCTTGCGGCATAAACGGTGATCCGCATAGTTATCTATTGCGGCGATTCTGCCAGCATGACGTCGATACCATATTATGGTCGAAACGTGCTATCTTTTGCACATATTTCAATAATCTGCAAGCGTCGGTTTACCGTTTTTGCTTTGTGGCAGACGTAAGCTATTAATAAATAAGGATAAGCAGTGATGGTCTATATGGATGTTCCAGAAGAGGTGTTACGTAAAGAGCGCGCGAAAGCCCGCGAAATGCGAAAAAGTAGTTGGTGGAAAAATCGCATCGCATTGGGGGCTTGTCATTACTGTGCCGGAAAGTTTACCGCCAAAGAGTTGACCTTGGACCATGTGGTGCCATTGGTGCGAGGTGGCAAAACCGCTAAGGGAAATTGTGTCCCAGCGTGCAAAGCGTGTAATAGTAAAAAGCAAGACTTGTTGCCAAGTGAATGGCAAGAGTATCTGGATCATTTAGAACAGCACAATGATTAATCGGTATAGCGGTGAGTCATCGTGCTTATTTTTAATGCTTAGCGCTTGCACAGCTAGGCGTGCAATGTCATAGTCACGCCATGCAAAAACCCTATCTTGTTTATTCACAATATCTTAAACAGCGCTTTGGTGGACGGGTGCATAAGATCTCGATTGATGCAGGTTTCTCCTGTCCCAACCGCGGTGTTCTGCGTACCAATCCAGGATGTCTGTTCTGCGAACCAAATGGTTCAGGCTCGTTCGCTATTGCTCGGCGCCTGTCAGTGGCTGGCCAAGTAGAACATGGTAAAGAGGTGATGGTACGCAAGTATAAAGCGAAGCATTTTATCGCTTACTTTCAACCGTTTTCCAACACGTATGCCTCAGTAGAGACGCTGCGAACCCTGTATGATGAAGCCTTAGCCGTAAGTGATGTGGTCGGTTTGGCTATCGGCACGCGGCCTGATTGCTTACCTAGTGATGTTTTGGATCTTTTGCTTGAATATCACCAACGCACTGACCTTTGGTTGGAAATCGGTGTGCAAAGTTGCCATGATAAGACTCTTGATTATTTAAACCGAGGTCACGATTATGCCAGTTTTCTTCAGGCATACGCTGGGGCAAAGGAGCGAGGTCTGCGAGTCTGTGCGCATATTATTTTAGGCCTGCCGGGTGAGAGTCATGATGAGATGCTCGCCACAGCAGATGAGATGGCACGTCTAAAGGTCGATGGAATAAAAATTCATCTACTTCATGTCTTACAAGATACAGCTTTGGGTGAACGTTATCAAAACGGTGAGTTTGAGATTCTTTCTCGTGAAGCGTATGTGCAATTAGCCGTCGATTTTTTAGAACGGTTACATCCTGATACACTTATTCAGCGTCTAACGGGTGACGGGCCTCGCGATATTTTATTGGCTCCACGCTGGTCATTAAAGAAGTGGGAAATTCTCAATGCGATTGAGACTGAAATGGCCAAAAGGGGAGCAGTGCAAGGGTGTCGTTGCCGTTTTTAAGAACTGAAAGCTCTATATAGGGGGCGCTAGCTGGGTGTGCAGGGGAGGTTTAATCGTCGTTGCTCGTTGGGCACACCTAACCATACGCTGGATAAGTGGCTAAATGGGAACGTCTAGCGGGTGGTATTTTCTACCTCTTGGAGTGTTTGCGCGGTTGCCGTGTCGGCGACGCCATCCCATGAAATAAAGACCATTGAAGCCCATAAAATACTGATTATTAAAATAAAAACTCGTAACATGGCGGTTACCATACACGACTTTTATCATTAAAATCAAGTGAACTGTTTTGAATTTTTTTTGACACCCTTTTCGTGACGATCACAGCCGTAAAAAGTGGAAAATAATGGATATATCACTGCTCAATGAACCGCAACGTGAAGCGGTCTTACATACAGAAGGGTCGTTGCTGGTTTTAGCTGGAGCGGGTTCAGGAAAGACTCGCGTGATTACCAGTCGTATCGCCCATCTACTTCAGCGAATTAGTGCCGATCAGATCGTTGCCCTGACGTTTACCAATAAAGCCGCCAAAGAGATGCGGGACCGTGTTATTGAAGAGGTGGGGCGTAAAAAGGCTAAGGGGTTGATTGTTTCAACGTTTCATTCCTTGGGTGTGCGGATTTTACGTGAGGAGATTGAGCGCCTTGGCTATAAAAAGAATTTTTCCATCTATTCTGCTTCTGATCAGTTACGCCTAGTGCGTGATCTCGTTCAGGGGAACCTTATTGAAGGGACAAGTGTCGATCCTGATCGTGTCTTGTGGCTCATTTCGCAGGCGAAAAACCGCTTAGTCACGGCGGATAATTATCAAGCGAATCCGCATGATGATTATGACCTCATTGCTGCCCATATCTATCCTCGTTACCAGCGCATGCTTAAGGCGTGTAATGCCATCGACTTTGATGACATCTTGCAATTGACCATTCAGTTGTTTAACGATTTCCCTGTGGTCCTTGATCAGTACCGCCACCGCTTTCGTTATATCATGGTTGACGAATATCAAGATACCAATGTCGTCCAGTCTAAGATGCTTCATATGCTTAGCTCTTATCATCAAAACCTCTGTGTTGTTGGTGATGATGATCAGTCGATCTATGGTTGGCGGGGTGCTGAGCCAGGAAATATCCTCGATTTTGGTAAGGGCTCCGTCGATTCAAGGGTGATTAAATTGGAGCAAAACTATCGTTCAACAGGGAGTATTCTCGCCGCAGCAAACGCTTTGATTTTGCATAATACCGAACGTCACGGCAAGCGATTATGGACCGATGGTGAACAGGGTGTTCCTGTGCATTACCGCTGTTGTGATGACGGTGAAGATGAAGCCATGGTGGTGGTTGAGAATATCCACAAGGAGCGTTTTGCGCGTAAACTTGAATATCGTGATTTTGCCATTTTGTACCGCACCAATGGTCAGTCGCGTGCTTTTGAAGAACAGTTACGTTACGAAAATATCCCCTATGTCATCATTGGTGGCCAGCAATTCTTTGATCGTAAAGAGGTGAAAGATGCTTTGGGCTATTTAAAGGTGTTGGCGAATCCGCATGATGAAGTGAACTTGTTGCGTATTCTGAATTACCCGAAACGGGGTATTGGTGAAACCAGTGCTGAACGGATTATTCAATCCTCCATCGACACTGATCAACCGTTGTGGGAAGTATTAAAGCAGGCGCGACAAATACCAGAATTGGCCGAAAAGGCCGTGGCTTCTATCGAGGCGTTTGTGTTGTTACTTGAGCGTTATCAACGCAAGTTTCGCCAGCCGACGCAAATGGTGGAGATTGTTAAAGAGCTGTTTGCTGAATTGAAATTAGAAGAGGAGTTGTTCCGTCAAGCCGATGACCCTGTTAAGGCTCGACGACGGGTTGAAAATCTACATGAAGTGATTAGCTCTCTTGCCACCTATGTTGAGCGGGAACCGGTACCCATGTTAGGTGGTTTCCTCGAAAAAGTCTCTTTGCTTGACCGCGATGAACCGTCGCGTGGCAGCAAGGAAGAGAAACTCAAGCAGGATGCCGTGGTGATGATGAGCCTGCACTCGAGTAAAGGGTTGGAGTTCCCCTGTGTTTTCTTGGTTGGTATGGAAGAGGGGTTTTTACCCCATAATAAGATTGTTGATGAGGGGGGCGATATTGCCGAAGAGCGGCGACTGTGTTATGTCGGCATGACTCGAGCGCGGGAAAAGCTGGTTCTGCTTGGCGCCGCACGGCGGAAAAAATATGGCCGCTTACAACCCAAAGATCCCAGTCGGTTTTTACTTGAAATTCCCGATGAGTTGCTCGAAACGGAGAGTGCTGAGGCACCACTCGCGTCGCCATTAGAGCAAGAGACGATGGCCAACGACTTTTTTAGTGGAATTAAAGATTTATTGGAATAAAAACGGGCTAATGTGGTTGAAAATATTTATGATTTTTGATTGAATGGCCGATAAGCTTCATTAGTGGTAGTCTAGCTATTAGGTCGTGGTTAATTTTATTGGTCTAACAATGAGTGGGAGGCAAAGCTGACGTTGTTTAAGCGAAAAAGTTCAACCCGTAAAGGGGTGGTTGGTCTGACTTTTTTTTCAGATGGACTAGCGCTAGTGCAGCTTGAATCTACCGTAGACGGTGAGGTCACCTTAAAGGCTGCTGAAAGCGTTGATTGCAGCAGTGCAGAGC
>Ga0193956_1000856_pt1 | contig 12985 bp, 12 predicted proteins | sample BB_7_MG_FD_140358 | JGI IMG/M metagenome (GOLD analysis project Ga0193956, IMG submission 140358) | Microbial mat bacterial communities from the Broadkill River, Lewes, Delaware, United States - BB_7_MG | ecosystem: Environmental > Aquatic > Freshwater > River > Microbial mats | place: USA...
AAATTTGAGTGTTAATGGCACGCTGGTGGAAGCGCTGCCATTGGCCGGTACTTTCAGAGCCTGACCCGACTGATCCAGCGTCGCCAGCGTGTTGTTCTCTACCGCCAATGCCAGATCAAAACCGGAGGTGTTGAACCCGAACGCATTGGGGTTGTTGATGTTCATATCGACCAGCAAGCTGACACTGTCCAGTGTCATATCCGCAATGTTAACGCCTTTGACGTCCGCCGTTGGTTTTTGGACATCCAGATGTTCCTGCATGGCAGCGCAGCCAGAGAGCAGCAATAAAGCCAGAGGCAAGCAAAGATAAGAGAGAGAGCGAGGCATAATCCGTCCTTAAATAGCAATAATGCAGTGAGCCTAATAGTAGAAGATAGAGGCTCGTTTGTAAGTGAAAGATTCGCCACGTCACTGAAAAACTTCACTGTGCTCTTATCTGCAACAAAGGGTTTTTAAAAGTCAGGTTTGTTCTTCCAATTGAATGAATTAGTCTGGCAGGCTTCCTCATCGTTTCCTGAGTTCTTATGTCTGAACTAAAAACAGCGAATATGCGTTCGTATCAGTTATTGATGTTATCCGCTTTGTCCGCGTTGACACCGCTGGCGATTGATATCTATCTGGCAGCTATGCCCACCATCGCAGATGCGCTGCAGGCCCCGATTCATGATGTGGAAATTTCCATCAGCCTGTACATGATCAGCTTCAGTATTGGACAACTGCTGGGCGGGCCATTTTCTGACTACATTGGCCGACGAACCTCAATCCGTATCGGGCTGGGTATCTTTGTGGCGGCGAGCACCATCACCTTTCTATCACCCACACTGGAAGCATTATGGGTGTCGCGTGTCTTACAGGCGTTCGGAGGTGGCCTGGCCAGCGTGAACAGTGCAGCGATTATTCGGGATATCAGTCGGGGCAGGGAAGGGGCGGCCAATCTGGTTCGAGTCATTCAGGTGATGATGTTTGCCCCGCTGGTTGCCCCTCTGTTAGGCATGGTCATTCTGAAGCTGGTGAACTGGCAGGCCATCTTTGCGTTTCTTATGCTCTACGCGTTGGGGCTGCTATTTATGTTTCACCGCTATCAACCTGAGACTCGACAGCACACCACAACCGGCAACCTGTTTCAGCGTTATGGGGTTGTCCTGCGTGAGCGCCGCTGCTGGCGTTATATCGCCACCGTGTGCAGTGCCTATGCGGGTTTATTGGCGTGTATCACACTATCGCCGGGTATTTATATGGGGTATTTCGGCGTTTCAGATGTCTGGTTTCCATTTTACTTCGCACTGAGTGTGATCAGCATGCTGATAGCGAGCCGTATAAATCTGCGCTTGCTAAAGCAGTTTGAGCCTCGAACTATTATTGACCTCGGACAAGCCATCCAGATAGTGATCGGAGCGGCTCTGGTTGTTTATCTCTTATGGGTCGATCAGCCTGCCTTTGCCGTGATCATGCCAGGATTGGTGCTATTAATGGGCTGCCACGGCTTCCTGCTATCCAATGCGACATCCTCTACAACAGAGTATTTTCCCAGCCACAGTGCCACAGCAACCGCTTTACTGGGGGCCATGGGATTTATCACGGGTGGTCTGACAGGGTGGGGGGCCAGCCTGGTTACTGACGGCAGCCCAATGGCCCTGATAGCAGTGATGTTCGGAGCGGCGAGCATTGGATTTGTACTGAGATACTGGCTGACGCCAGAGGGTGAGAAGTAGGTCTGTAGATTATCCGACGGGATGAGCGGGAAGCTTTGCAATAGCAAGGTGTCTAAAGACAAACCGCTAATTGTCTAAGAACATCCGTCGCGCAAAAAATGAATCGTCAACAAATACCACAAACAAAAACAGCCGCTCGTAAGCGACTGTTTTTGAAGGAATTTTGGTAGGACTACCCAGATTCGAACTGGGGACCTCTACCATGTCAATTGGCGATTGTAAGAACTCTAAGTCATTGAAATGTATAGATATTTTTCTTACTGCTTGCGTCCTTTATAGTAGCGTTCATGGTTATTTAGCCCATTGATTTTAAAGGTTTTTTTTGCTATTGAAACTACTGTATATCGTCAACAGAGTAGGCTTTCAGTGACTCCGATCTCAAGCTTGTTCGTAACAACCCACGAACAAGCCTTCTGAAGCCATACAAAGGTAAAACTGTTTGTCCATAAGTACAGAGTAGGTACAATAGTTTAACCATGTGTTTTCTATCTGGAACCTGGACATGACACCTTCCGAACAGTGCAAGAAAGCTGGCCTTAAAAGCCTGGCTCAACTGGTGCGAATCACCGGCGAGAGTAAACAAACGTTGATCAACTGGCACAAGAACAAGCCCCAGCTATTTAAAGTTGTTGTTGCCGGTGCCGTGATGCACAACATCAGAGAAAGTTCTGATGCTGTCATAGGAGCCAATCCCCATCTTGATTCGCTCCGATCCTGAGCGTTCAAATCTCTAACCCCCGCTTATTTGTGGTTCTCTCTGGCAGCGCCGCTCTTCTGAGGGCTGGCACGGTGGCGCGGACTTTACCTGGATGATGCGGCCCTCGCCGACAGTGGGGCGCTGGGCATGAATAACCACCGTCCTTCGGGGCAAATGCCAGTCAAGTGTTCCGCCGTGGCGCAGCCACGGCGGAACCGGCCCAGGGGGTCGGCTTGCACTTGACGGGGATTTGATCCAAGGACTATGTACTGCAAGCCCAGCTCACCACTACTGATCTGGCGGGCTTCTCGGTGTTCGATCTGCAAGCGGTTTGGCGGTCTCCGATCTTCGGGCGGCGGTGCCTGGTCACAGGTGGTATGGAGTGCTGGCGCACTGAGTGGCTGTTGTGGCTCGTTTCGAGAAGGGCGGCGGCTGGAAGCGCTGCTGAGAGCGCACGCTACCTGCAGCGCTTCCAGACGCTGCCCCTTCTCTTAGGTTCCTGTAACACCTAATTATAAAGAGGGGTAATATGATTGAGGTTTTTTGCGCCATTGTGTAAGGTTTTGTCCGCTATCAAATCAACTGAACTTTCCTTCAGAAAAGGAGCTCACATTGAATAATAGAGTTGGCAGAAGGCTAAATTTTCCAGACCCTAGAAATGTAACTGTTGGGAACCCTACGTTCTTGGCATCTAAAGACCTGGTTGTAGATTTATATAATCAAGAAAATCCTAGCAGTCCGGTAGTAAATTACTGTCAGAGAGCAAGAGATTGGTTTATTAGTACTGCAATAGCAGTGGGTTGGACGAATGCACTTGAAGCTGGAAATAATCTAGGGATACTTTTGCATTTTAGCGTAGTTGCCCCGGCTAATTCTGGTATACCGGCGTTAAACTAATCGTAATTACTTCCTAACTTCACAGTCAGAGAGTTACCATCTACTTCCCTTGCAGCATATCCAACCTGCTACAATCCTGACTAGTCAGGGACTGACACACTCCAACTCCCTGGCATCGCCTGTCAGGGAGTAAACAATGGCAAAATCTTTCAATACTGCATCCAAGGGTGCGCTTCTACTACTCACTCTTTTACCTGCCCTGGTCTTTGCTGGTTCGCTGAAGTCACAGCAAGCCATTAAATGCCCGTACTTTCGTATTCAGTCGGGCCTGATGGTGAAAGAATCTGTTTGCAGGAACCTTCAGCCCAAATCAAGAGAGTACAAACGCTGCCGATCTGAAGCGCAACGCTGCTTCAAGCGCGTATGCCAAACAACGAAAAAGGAGCTTCGTGGTTCAAGCGGAAATTACCGCAAGCAACTTCAGAGAAAAAAGCGCTTGTACTGTACAAGTTTTCGACCTTAGTTGATGAGCATTTTACTTGTAAGCTAAGTAGGGCTTAAATTCTTTGCCCGATGGGGATTTTATTATGGTTGCTCGAATTATTTTGTTTCGGCACCTCTGATTTAAGCACCGTATATCTTTGAGCCTTACTGAGTATTTCCCTGAGCTGTCGGGTTCCATGTATGTCAGGATTGTAGAACTTCCATTGACCAGCTTAGTGGTGCAGGCAACTTCAACGTACTTTTTTAGGAATCCAAGTGACTTTTCAGCATTCGGCTCAATCACGGAGTCTGGCCCCATCTGTACAGCTCCGCCGTTATGTAGCGCCATGCACTCCACTCGATATTGCGAATTGTTGTAAATAGTCACTTTGAAGCCTTCAGGCTTTTTTTGGGGTTTTATTGGTTCTTCACAATTGCATGCTTTCAACAATAGTGGAGAGTATATGTACCCAAAGAAAAGAATAATTACCGTAGTGCAAATGATCAGGAGGTTAGATGTCTTCATCCTTTGCCTCCATGCCTACTGGTGTAGTTTTTTTAGTGTATCGTTTGCGAACCATCATCCTAATTCCATGTTCTTGAGTGGCGGTCACAGCTTCCAACGCTCCGCCACTCGTTTTGCCATCAACCAGCCCTGGGGGCTGTCTTTGAAAGTTCGTGCGCCTTTTTGGTCATGGGACTGATCTGCCCAGCTTCCGGCAATTCTTCACCTGTAGCTAACCAATAAGCGTACTCAGGCCATATCACTGATAAAGCTTGAATTTCTTTGGCTCTCATCTCTGCATGCCCTGATTTTACTGAAGCCCATCTTTTTTTGATGATCCCAGTTTTTCCTTCCAGCCAAGGCATTCGAACGTCTTCCACCTCTATCAATAGGCGAAATCTATCTAATGGTTCTGTCATATTTGAAAATACAATTGACCCATTATGGGTTTTTAGTAGCACATAATGTGTCAATGCCTTATATTGTTGTCATGAGGTGCTGCAACACCTCTTGAATTACGTTACCAACCAAACAGCCTACCATGACTCTGCCCTAACCGGAGAGCTGGTCGGCAAGGGGTCAACATGGAAGCCGCCACAGGCACATTGCCACAACCATTCCCGCACCCGGTGTAAGCCGAATTGCTCCCGGTATCCGGTCAAACCGCCTTTGACGAATACCGCGCCGCTTTCCACAACGAAAGCGCCCACATGCCCGAAGTCTCCCTTCGTTACCTCATTGCCCTGGTGCTGACCGATGCCCCACACGCCGAAATTCAAAAATTCGCCTGCCTGTGTCGCACCGAACTTAATCAGCAGCACCTTGTTCTGTTCAAACAGCGCCACGGCTGGGGTGGTTGATCATGGATATTCAAGCATCAATTGCCCTGGCTGCTGACTACCGCAACCAAGATCACGGCGACAACATCGACTATTCAACCGGATGGGTGATGGTTTATGGCTCCACCGTTGAAGGCTGGTCACTGAACGAACCGCGTCCAACATCCTGGAAACCGGGAACCGTCGCCATCAATGCCCAGAACATCGCCATGATCGCCAAAGGCGGCAATGACTACGACGGCGCAGAGTGCTGGGAGTCAGAGCCGGTTGCCCTGGTTACGCCCAACACCCACGACACTGAAGCCCTGTCTTCCCCCGTCAGTGACCACCCCGTTCCATACCGCATTCCTGCCGCTCTGGCAGACCAAACCACACGATTGATACACCCTGGTCAGTCGTTGAAAGAACCACAGGGACACCAAGAGGAAATCACCATGCAATTTGAAATGCCTGTATTGCTCACTGGAGCCACCCGCTACGACATCGAAGGCAAGATCTTTGTCAGCCTGCAAGTGCTGAACTCCGATCCGACGAACAAAGCTCTGAAAGGTCTTCAACCCGCGAAAATGCCTGCGGAAGAAACCGTATTTGATCGCCTGCCTTCTGAGGAAAGCGCGTATCCATACGAATGCCGCCTGATCGTGCTGAACAAAGTCAGCGGCGGCAAAGTGACCCAACGCTGTATCGGCATCATGTCCGAAGAAAAGACTGCCACAGCACCCAATGCCAATCAGCCCGCCAAGAAGGCAGGCTGAGTAGCCGGTCATGGATGCCGCCATTCTGGAACAAGCTGTCAGCCTTCATGACCTGATTTTTTATTTCTCATTATTCGTTGCACTGATGATGGGATTTTCAAGAGGTATGTCTGGATGAGTTTAGCCGAAGCCACTGAATACTTTGGTTACTTGTTCAGCGCGTACGTAACCGGATTCACATCCGGCTATTTTATTTACACCATAAAACGACTGGTAGGTTACTTATGAAAACACTCGTTCAACAACGCCGTAAACTGCTGCACCTGGCCGTAGGATCGGGCGCAATGCTCGCCGCTTCGGCACAAGCTGCTGTTCCACAAGAAGCGACTGATGCCATTGCTGCCATGGGAACAGATTTCAGTTCTGTTTTGGGTTCATTCTGGGGAGTGCTGGCCACTGTCCTGGGTGGATTTGTGGTTATCAAAATCGTTAAACGCCTGGTTGGTCAGATTTAAACATCAGGCTATGTTATCGGGCGGTATATCCGCCCTTTTTTATTCAAGGGATATTGATATGAGAATAGTCATTCTAATAATTACTCTGTTTCTGAGTGTTTATTCAGAATTGGTATTTTCTGGAAGCTTGTCTGACGCTTGTGAGTACGGTCATCGCAACATTAAGACAAACGCTCGTAATTATTCTATTTCTAGTAATTGTCCATCAATTTCTTTATCCACTGCAAATAGCCTTGCTAGTCAAGGCTATGTAGTCGGTGACCCTTATTTTTCTGGGCCGTCTGATGGTGTTGGTACATGTAAAGTGCCCTATGTTTCGTTTGAAGACTGTGCGAATACGGCATCCGATGACACTGAACAAGACGGTTGTTATGCCGATGAAGATTGCGCCAATGACAATCAAAAGTGTGAATCCCCATCGGGTAAAGAATTTGAATTGAATCCTGGTAAAAGCTGTAGTGATTATTGTCAGGGGGCGTCTGTTTCTTTGGATCAAAGCACAACGCCTCCTGGTATTACTGCAAAGGGATCTATTCACCAGTGCGGCACAAATCCAGAAGGGTACGAAGGCGAGCGTCTGAATAATCCGGGGGAAGATAATCCTGATGAACCCGAAGATGAACCTGAAGACCCACCCGATGGCAGTGGAGATGACTCTGGCCCTGATGCTGGCTCTGGCTCCGATGGTGGTTCTATTCCTGGTGAAGGAGACAGTGACCCTGATGATGTTCCGCCGCTGGATCGGGATATTGACGAAGCCCAATGTGGTATCGGTCAACGCTTTACAGAATCCGGTTGTCAGCCGCTCAATGACCGTTGCGGTTACGTCAATGGTATTTATACCTGCATGGATGAATCACCACCTGACGGCTGTGGTCAAGCTGTTGATTTAAACGGTAATGTTGTTGATGGATGTTTTGAAGAGCCTGATGGATGTGGCTATGTAAATCGTCAATGGACGTGCCTGGATGCGGTTGATGACATCAACTGCGGTGGTGGTCTGATCATCAACGGGGTTTGTAATCGACCAGGTAACGACACGACCAGTCAATATTGCCCTCCTGACATGCATTGGGACGGCAAAAAGTGCCTTAATAACGGCAGCAACTGCCCAATTGGACAAGTCCTTTCCTCGGGTTCCTGTGTCAACGACGGTTGCCCGTCGGGTCAACAACAAGTAAAGGGTGCCTGTGTTGCCATTGATTGTGGCAATGGACAGTTGGTTTCTGGTGTGTGTGTCGATCAATCCACCGATCCCCAGTGTCCATCCTCTATGTATTGGGATGGTTCTACCTGTCGCGACCGGGTCAACAAATGCCCCATTGGCTCCACCGCTGACCCAAACGGTGAGTGCGTTGCTGATATGTGCCCTGACGGACAATACGAACTGGGCGGTCTTTGTTTACCGGCACCTGCGCCGTCCGATCCTGAAGCTCCGTCTGACACTGACCCTGGTAATTGTGCCGTCGGGTATCACTGGGATTCTGTCTTTAAAGAATGTGCTCGTGATGACTGCCCTGCAGGTCAGTATATTGGCTGGAATGGGGTGTGTACCGATATTCCCGATGGTGACAGCAGCAAGCCTGGAACTGATCCAAACACCCCAAAGCCGGGTGATGGCAATACGACTCCTCAACCTGGTCAAACACTGGACTTGTCTGGCATCAATCAACGTCTGGATTCGATCCTGTCTTCTACTCGGGATGCAGACCGGAACAACACCAATGCTTTATCCAATGTCGCTGGAAAGATTGACGATACGAATAAGAAACTTGGGGATATTCACGAAACAACCAAAAAGATTAATGAATCCATTGGCAACTTAACCGAAAAGGCTCCCGACAATTTACCTCAAACAGTACAAAACCAACTTGATAACGACGGGGGTGCTCTATTAGACAGTGTTACAAACGAATATATCGAAAGCCTGAAAACAGAACACAACATCCCCGGTGCCAGTGAAATTACCGATCTTTTAAAATCTCCCACATATTCCGAATGCCAAGACCTAGAGTTCCCTTTGCTATCAGCCTGGACAGATCAATCAATAAAGATTCAATGTGAAAAGTTTGAATGGTTTAAATCATTGTTTGGGTATTTCCTGTACTTCATCACCGTTTACAACATCATCAGAACCATCATTCGTCCAGTGTCCTTAAAGAGGTAGTGCCATGCCCATTCCTGTTCTTGTCGGTATTCCATTACTCATATCCATTATCACCAGTGCTTTCACCGATTTATTTACGTATTTCGCAAAATATTTTTCAAAACGCTTGGCTATTCAATTAGCTATTATCACCGCTATTACTGCCGCCACCGCCGCTTTTTATGGAGCCGCTAAAACAGCAGCAGCGGGGTTGAAATTAGTACTGCCAGAATACATCACAGCCTCTTTTCAATTAGTCGTTCCCGATAATGCAGAAGTTTGTATTGCTGCCAACCTTGCCGTTGCTGTCATTCGTTTGGCTTATGTTTGGAAAGTGCAATTCATATCAATGAGGGTTTCTTAATGGCCTTCTACTTCGTCACTGGCAAGCTTGGCAACGGCAAAACCCTGGTCTCAGTTTCAAGGATCAAGGACTACCTCGAACGGGGCCGCATGGTGGCTACCAATATTGATGTTGATCTTGAAGCCATGTTCGGCCCGATGGCCAAAGGGCAACAAATCCTGAGGATACCCGATAAGCCTGTGGTCGCCGATCTGCACGCCATCGGCAAAGCCAACACCGGCTATGACGAATCCGAAAACGGCTTGCTCGTGCTCGATGAGTGCGGCACCTGGTTTAACTCCCGCAACTGGAAAGACAAAACCCGGTTAGAGGTCAACACCTGGTTCCTGCACGCTCGAAAGCTCGGTTGGGACGTGATCCTGATTGTTCAGGACGTCAGCATTGTAGACAGCCAAGCCCGTGAGGCTCTGACTGAGTTTGTAGCTTTCTGCAAACGCCTGGATAACCTGCGGGTTCCCATCATCGGTGGCCTGTTCAAAACCTTGACCGGAAAGCCACTCACGCTGCCCAAAGTCCATATTGCTCGCGTCGTCTATGGCGCTACGCCCTCGGCACCGGTGGCCGATCGCTGGGTGTACCGGGGGACAGACCTGTTCAACGCCTACGACACCAAACAACTCTACACCGCAGACTATCCCCACGGCGTGCACAGCGTTTTACCGCCCTGGTATCACAACCACCAAACAAGAACCCCACGAGATTGGGACTTCGTTATGAGACTCACCCGAATTTACCTTAAGAAGCTGAAACAGCCGGTTTCCATTGTCCTGGGCATTGCTGCTGGTGTGTTGATCTCCTACGGGATGACTCGCTTTGTCAACCATCAGTTCTACGACGAATACGCGAAGTTGATTGACGCAATGAACAAGCTGGAACAAGTCAAAGCACATGGCAACCTGGCTGCACCACCCAAAGCTGATCTTTCTATCGTTGAAGGCTACCGAATATCCGGTGTCGGCATTTACTCCGGCACCTACGTATACGACCTGCAAAAACCTGATATGGAATCACTCTCTGGCTTGGGTAGCGATAAAGACACCCCGGTTCCTGTGATCTCCAGCCTTGATCTTGAAGCCATGTTCACCGTTGAACCTGTTTCACGCTGTCACCTTCGCCTGCAAAGCGGCGACCAGACCAAAGACGTTTACTGCCTGTAGAGGGAACCACAATGGCCACATACGAAAATAAAAGCATGAATCGCCAGTACAACCCCAATACAGGTGAAGACATTTACACCACAGAGCGCGGTATCAAGTACGACCTGACCAAAATGCGTTTTTTACATGCCGGGGTTGATACCCTTCGTCAGTTGTACCAATGCAACATCAAGCCTGGTGTTTTGGATGATCTCCAGTTACACATGGAACAAAGCCCTGGTAAACCTTTTGTAATCGGCGGGTATGAGTTCCGTTTGACCAAAAGCGGCAAGCGTTCGGGTTATCAGTACATCCTGAAAAATCTGGATTTGGGCCTGATCGTCTTGTTCAAGTCCTTCTACTGCGAAGCGGACGAGCGCGGTACTCACATCAAAATAGAAGCCTCACCGATCACCATCTATGAAGAAGGGCTGGCTCAACTGACCAAAACCTTCAGGAAGATCGGCAAGCTGTTTGGGGACACGCTGGAAGCTTGCGGTATTGCTGTTCACCTGGCCATGGACATGAAAGGGCTGGAACTGCCCGACGACTTTGAACACAAACTGGCTACACGGTCGAAACGCGTATCAAAAGTGAACGGTATTAGCGATGCCAGCTTCAGTGCAGCATCGGCTGCCTTTATCTATGGTCGAGGTGATACTTACACGTTCGGTAATGCTAATGGCTTACAAATGTGTCTTTATAACAAGACGCTGGAAGCCAGCAACGAAGGCAAGTTGAACTGGTGGGAGTCCATTTGGAAGATGACTCCATCACTCGACAACTTCCCCGAATGTGAATACCGGGACGGATCGGACGGCAACGAAGCCGACACCGTACACCGTCTGGAATTTCGGATTCATCACAGTGTTATCCGCCAGTTTGAATGGGGCAACTACGAGCACCACAACGGCAATTTGGAAGACGGCGAAAAAGGCCGGGATATGGACTGCATCAGGGAGCCAATTGACCTGAAGCCGCACCTGAACGCTTTGTGGCAATACTGCCTGCAGAACTTCCGTCTTCAACATTCCAGCACCTATGTTCACCCAATCTGGCAACGCCTGACCGAAGATGCCCGCTTCGTGAACATTGATGGTCATCCAGACTTTTTCTACAAAAGGGGTTACCAGAACCCTGAAAAAAAGCTCGACGGCACAGCCCGCCGCAACGTCGCAATGTGGCTGGGAAACTTCCTCAAACTGAGCGCAAGAAAGGGCATGACCGCTGACCATGTGTGCCATCACCTGCTGACCAGTGGTTTAGAATCCGATATAGCCTGGTATTTCGGTATGCGGCTCTTAGGGTACGAGAAAGAAGTCTGGATGGCCCTGTATGAGTTTGTTGATGATCGCCTGACTGAGCACCGCCTGAACGGTGTGGCTGCCGGTGGTGGTAGCGACAAGGAGGCTGCATGAGCATCCCTAAACTGCTTTCTCTGAATGAATGGCGTGAACAGCGTTTTACTGGTCGCAAGCCTGCTTTGAGCACATGTAAGCGTTGGTGTTCAGAAGGCCATGTTCCGGCCAAGAAAATTGGCAAGCTCTGGTATGTTTGTGTTCAAGATGAAATCAAATTGACGGGCAATGACCTGGTTGACTCTGTAATTAATGGCTCCTAGAAAACGAAAGTACAAACAGCTAGAGCCGAATCTGTACCAAGCTACTGTTAAGGGCAAGACGTACTATCGGTATCAGCACCCGATCACGGGAAAGTATCATGGCATGGGCGCAGATCGAGCAAAAGCGAACGCTGCGGCGCGTATCCTTAATGCCAAATTGATACCAGACACCGACAGCCTGGCTGACCGGGTACTATCAAGTAGTGACATTGCTTTCTCAGAAGTTATTGATCGCTTTACGGTGGAAATTCTTGATCAGAAACAGACTTCTAAAGGCACTCGTCAAAATTACCAGTATCGGCTGAAGCGTTTCCGGGAAGACCTGGGTGATAAGCTGGTCAGGTCATTCACCGTCAAAGATTGTGCTGAGTATCTGGATGCTAACTTTGAGCGGGATAGTTACATCAAACATCGTGGAACCCTGGTTGAACTTTTCCGATTTGCGGTGGTGAAGGGGCTGATTGATAGCAACCCTGCTGAAGTCACTTATGCTAAAAGCCAGCAAACTCAAAAGCAGCGGCAAAGGATGACTATTAGCCAGTACAAGGCTATTCACAAAGCAGCACCCGACTGGTTGAAAATTGCTATGGAGCTGGCCTTGGTCACATTACAAGGACGCTGGGAAGTGACGCACATGAGGTTTGATCAGATCCAAGATGATTCTTTGTATGTGGTCAGGGAGAAAACCAAAGGCAATGACTGGGCACACTTAAAAATTCAACTCACGCCACAGCTTCAAAGCATTGTTCAAGAAGCCAGACAGAGCGGTATTGCCAGTCCTTATATTGTTCACCGGCGACCACAGCGGGTGAAACCGAATAAGGAAACGGATCATTGGTCTCAGATCGCACCCAACACATTTACAGCAGAGTTTCGCAAGGTGCGGGATTCTGTCATTGCAATCAGTGTGATTCCGAAAGAGCGGCGTCCGACATTTCATGAAATCCGCGCCTTGGGATCACACCTGTATGAAAAGGCTGGGTACTCTCGGTCTTATGTTCAGAAGTTGATGGCGCATGGTGATGAGAAAATGACAGAGCATTATCAGTCAGGTCATGAACAAAAGTGGGTAGCTGTTGAAGCTGGGCTGGACTTGGATTCATTGATTTGATGGAACAGTACCAACAACCTGGTTCAATGATTGTCTCGAAAAGATAAACAGTCGATCTCTTTGAAAACTACTGTATATCGTCAAAATATCGTCAATGAATCGTCAACAGAAGGCACAAACAAAAACAGCCGCTTATAAGCGACTGTTTTTAAAGGAATTCTTGGTAGGACTACCCAGATTCGAACTGGGGACCTCTACCATGTCAAGGTAGCGCTCTAACCAACTGAGCTATAGTCCTGAAGCAAGTGGCGCGTATATTAATGGCGATGTTTCGAGTTGGCAAGTCCTGTTTTCAAAAAAATGTCATTTTCTAATTTTGGTTGA
>Ga0193956_1000857_pt1 | contig 12977 bp, 8 predicted proteins | sample BB_7_MG_FD_140358 | JGI IMG/M metagenome (GOLD analysis project Ga0193956, IMG submission 140358) | Microbial mat bacterial communities from the Broadkill River, Lewes, Delaware, United States - BB_7_MG | ecosystem: Environmental > Aquatic > Freshwater > River > Microbial mats | place: USA...
CGATGCATAGCGAACTTGGTAAGTACTACATTTATGCAGCACTCATGTGTGATGCAGAAGCGGGAGGTGAAGAAAATGATGAACTGTTGATTGAGTTAAACACGGCTGAAATTCTTTGCCACATTTTGCTATTTAAAAGCATTTATCCCCCTCAGCGATATCTGCTAGAGCCATCCGGAAGCTTTTATACGCATAGCGGCCTCGGTCGTTCTCAACTGAATAGTGCTGGCCTGTACATCAGACAATTCAGCAATGACAAAGCACTCGACCAGGTTGATGATTTAAGCTCTTTTCAATCGTTAGGAGAGCTCTACGACTACATAAATCAACAGAAAGATGATGACACTCAAGCGTACAAGTACTTCAGGCCTCTTCTTAGATTGGTTATCAAGGAAGACAAAAACGGATTTTTGGGGGGTGGAAGAAAAGGTGGCGGGCGCTGGAATTTAAATCGCTGGTCAAGTGGTTTTGTCCGAGGAAGAGATAACCTATTTCAGGAACGGCTCGAAGACAACGGAACGGAAACGTTGATTGTCAGTACTCCAGATTCTGCTGGGGACGAGGAGCAAGAGGCGGGCTTGGTTCCAGAGGAGAACGCTCTGGAAGACGAGCTCATTCTGGTCACCGACGAGAACCCGAAAGCCAGGCGTATTTTTGCCAAGCAGCAGATCAAACACCTTGAGATGGCAAACCAGCACCTGCCATTTGATTGGAGTCGAAATACGACCACCGAGCTGTACGAGATTCTCAATATATTCGGCAAGGTGATTCGGAAGAGTACTGACGATGTGGTGATGGAAACCGTTTGCATCGCCATGATCATGCTCGCAACTGGAGAGACTCTGGAGCGAGTTGGGTCACTATTCAGGTTTTACCTTCCAGGTGACAGGGTTTATCGGAAGGCGGTTGCCTACTGTTGGAATCCCAGGAGCAGAGAAGGCTTTTGGATAATTCATCCAACCCTGCCCAACCAAATTACAAGGCTAAGCCCCTCTCAAAGAGGGTTTTGTGAACAGCATGTTCATGATCGTGGAATTGAATTGCCCGACGCTCTGGAAATTGGTCTGTTCATTCACAAAGCATTTTCTGAAGAAACACTGCAAAGCAAGGCAGGCAAAAAGTTATTCACCCGAAAGGTCTCGACCTATCGAACTACTCTTAACCAGATACTATCTTTTCTTCCAGAAGGGAATCGAATCAACGAGCACCGAATCCGCTCACACCTGTTCAATACGATTGTTTCCCAAATATCCGGCGATGTGGCCGAAGCAACACTCATGACGGGGCGCTACCACCCCATGGCCAAAACCCGGCTGCATTATTCAGCCTATCCGGTGCATCATCTTCAAGACCTGTATATCTCTGCTCTGGAGACAATGGTTAATGATGTGTATCGAGAAGGGTACGATCAGCCGGATCAGCGATTATCCCGCACGGAGCAGGATCAGTCAGAAGTCATTGGATCGGATTATTCACCGAGAAAGACTGCGATTCAGCAAGCTGTTTCAAGTCTAAGTACCAGTCTGAAAAAGCGCCCTGGAAAAGATTCGCAGGCTGAAATCTCCCATTTCCATAACCGCTATACGCTCTACATCGTTCTCATGGCCGGATTTTGTACTGGCTATCGAGCGGTTAAAGATCCATTTCCGGCCGTCCCTGACATTGATCGCGAAACAGGTCTCTGTGTCATTTCAGATAAAGATGGCCCTGATTTTTACAACAGTCGTCTGGTCTGGCTGCCATCGATGCTGATTTCGCAATTGGATCATTATGACGAGCACCGGAATGTAGTGATCAGCATGCTGGTCATGAATAACGACAATATCGAACGGCTCAGCACACTGCCGGATCTATTTTTTCTTGATGACAAACTTCATGTACTCCCAGTCCGACCGTCCACGCTCAAACCGTTGTTGGAAGATTTACTTCCTCTACCCATCAATACCAACCGGCGCTACCTCAGGACTCATCTGAGGTTACGAGGGTGTCCGACGGAAATAGTGGATGCATTCATGGGGCACTGGGCCAGAGGCGAAGAACCATGGGGGCGGTACTCATCCCTGAGCTATGGTCAAATTACTACGGAGTTGAAGCGCCATTTGGAGCCGCTGATTACCGAGCTGGGTTTCAAAGCTATTCGGAGTCGAATGTATGGCTACTGAATTGGATTTTTCAGCATTAAGGGGCAAGGTCATTCCAGTTTGGGAGGCTGTAGCGACCAAGTGCTCTGAGCCAATGAAGACCTCTCTCCAGGATGTCGTTAATTGGGTGGTCGGTGGAGGGTCCGTTTTTCACCCCATGTTGCGGGGAGAAGGGTACCGTCCCTCAAACAAATCGATCAGAGGTCTAAGTGATTCGGTGATTCAGCACTTGGGGAGAGACACAGAATCCATTCAGAAATGGCTGGTGTTACTGCGCCAGCTCATCATGGCGGGCAATGAACAGCTGGACTGGGATCTCGAACTTCCGCCGGTATCGATCTCTGCTCCAAGGGAAAAGGGCCGATTCAGTCCGCAGAGATTTCATAGCAGAACCAAAGCTCAGATCTGGAAAACAGCACTGCACCAACACCTGAAGGATGGTGAACGCACAGAGCTTGATTCAGATGCTCGAATTGGCCAAATACTCCTGTCTGCCATGTTGCACGGCGGCCTGATCAATACACAGCTGATGATTGCCTTTCTGAAAGATATTCCTGCAGCTCCCAAATACCACCACAACCAATGTTATTTCGACTTAAACCCAACCTGGTCTGGCCACGAAGACGCAGAGTATCGGAGGTGGTTCCCTGATTTGCTCACGGAAACCTTGATCATTCGGTTCTCCGACTCAATCAGCATTGATCCTGATGCCCGAGTGACCGGGGAATGGATTGCGAAACGGATCAAAGGGTTTCTCAAAACTGCGGGTCTGCGTGGGGACGATTTGCCAACCGGCATCAGAGAGTTATGCGATGTTGTTTCCATCCAGTATGAACTGACACTGCCCACATTTTTGGCGGATTACGCCAAGAGAAAGTATCTGAGCCACAGTTTACGACCGGGAAACTGGGAGCGCATGCAAGGCTACCGAATTCATCGCAGTGAGCATCATCATAATGAAAGTCTGCAGTTGGCTGGTTGGGAAACCTATCCCAACGTTGAAGAGCAGCAGGCCAGCATCGACCTCACAGAACCCGATGGGCGTCTGGAACGGCTAAAGGATGCGCTTCGTTCCGATCAGGTTGAGCCTGCCGCTCAGGCACTAAGTAAGCTGGTAAACCAGAACGACGCCAGCCAGTACAAACTGGACTCCCTTCTTGGGCGTTGGCTCTTGTCACTACTGAAGCCAGGCAAAGGCTCGAAAGCCGTCAAAACATCCACTGCCAGAAGTTACTTGTCTGCTATTGGTACTCGGTTGAGTGAAGTGCTGCCGGATGATGATCTGCTCGAACTGTCGCGAGACGAGTTTGAGGAAGCCTACACGCTGCTGCTGGATGATATCGACAGCAAAGGTCTGCGAAAGAAAGTTGCCAGGGCGCTTTACCAGTTTCATATGTTTCTGGAAAAGCACCAGCACATCGTCAAAATTGATTACCTATCGGTACTGGGCGCATTCAGTGCGCCTGCGCCAGTCGATGCGAACCTGATATGGGTTGATGAGTATCTGGGGATGCAGGATGCGATTGCCCAAAGCAATCTGATTGAAATGCATCCAGACATGGTCGATATCGCTCAACTGATTTTAACGTTGGGCTACCGATGCGGTTTGCGCCGAATGGAAGCGCTCAGACTGAGGTTGGTCGACCTGTCTGGCTCGTACGATCCTGAGTTACTGGTTCGCCCGTTCCTGGGGCGAAGACTGAAAACGAACAGCTCCAGACGCAAGATTCCACTGAAAGCCCTGCTGACGGACAAAGAGCTAAAGAAACTACTGGAGTGGAAAACGAAGCGAGTACATCAAGAAACCATCAAGCCCTTTTCAGATTACCTATTTGCCATTCCTGACAAGGGGTTTCACTGCGTGTCGGAGGATCTGATTTTCCCGATGTTGCATAAGACCATGCGCTCAGTAACGGGGGATCAGAGCCTCAGATACCACCACCTGAGACATTCGTTCGGTTCCCTAACGCTACTTAAGCTCATGGCAGCAGATCATGGCGCGCCCATCGAATTTTTTGATCAACTGCCACATCAAAAACAGGAGCTGAGCCAGGCCAGTTCTTTCAAAAACGCCCTGATAAAACTCACTGGGCCGACTCGAAAACTGCTCTATGCCGTCGCAAGACTGCTCGGGCACTCAGGCCCAGACATCAGCCTTGAGCACTACATCCACACGCTGGATTTACTGCTCTGTCATCAGTGTTCACAGCATGTTCCTATCCCTCAGGCAGTTCTTGCAGCGGCATCTGGGCAACCTCAGGCAACCGTGTATCGATGGTTGGCAAAAGGAACGGATGGCTATCTGGTTGGGGTCAGGAAGAAAAATGGGTGTCTGCCAGTCAAGTACAAGCCACCAAAAAACAGGTTGATGTCGTCTGAAAGCAAAGACGAAGACATATGGGGTCAGGCTGGCATTCAGAGAGTGCATAAAGATTGGCAAATACTCTATCTCTACTCTGCCTTCGGGTTGCCACTGGATGAACTTGCCGAGCGAGCGAATACAAGCGTTAGTGCTGTTCAGGCGCTGATTGAATCGGCCAAATCTCTGGCAGCAGAGAAAACGAAAGGTCCTTCAGCAAGCCAGAGATTTCGCTTTATGTCCCTGAAGCAAACTGGAGGGGCAGTAAAGCAGCTGCTTTGCCCACCCAAGCCAAGCCTGAATATTGACAAAGCACTTGCCGATGAGCTGATCGCCAGGTTATCTCTCTTGAGAGAACATAACCCGGAGCAATTCAAGCATGGGCTCGATCTCTACCAGCGATGTACATGGAGCACCCGCTACCAGGTTGTTTTCAAAAACACAGAGGATGCGAATACGTTTCTGGCGTTTCTCTTCTCTGCTGGTGTGGATTGCCAGTTGATCGGCGTCAGCCTTCTCCATGGCCAAAGAGCTGAACAGCCGTGGATTGAACGAGGGTTAAAACATTGGCAGAAAGGCGTAACGAATGCTGACGACTACACCTGGGGTACGTCGTCACTGACAGACGGAGCCAAAATGGGTAACCATGGTTGGCTTGGCGTGAATGTTCTCCGTGAGAATCATGGAGACGCCTCACCCAGTTTCAGATTTGTGATGAGCATGATGATGATAATTCATTCACCCTTGGTGCTGGAGAACAACAGAACGGAAGAGAACCCGGCCAGCGAATAAGGAAGGTAACGGGACAAAGCTGCAGGCCCGAGAAAACCAGCCCTGGATTCGATTCCTGAGGCTGCTTGATCGTACAATGAACAGTCCCGCCGACTCAGTCAGGAGAGTGATGCATGGCTTCCAAAGTCAGTAGAGCAGATCGCCGAAAATTTTCAGGTGAAGCAAAAGTCTTTCACAATGATGTTTCTCGCGCTTCCAGAACAGAAATATCGCGAGCTGAGAAAGCCTTGGTTGCCTATAGCTATATACGAGGGGCTGAATTGGTGAAATGCAACCCGGATGGCACGGAAGAAGTCGTCAAACAGCTGGAGACGTCGGAGAAGTTCACATTGAGGGATGAACTCAGCCTATGAACCAGCAGAGAGAAGAAAAACCGCGCCTGCGCTTGATCGCGGGCCCTAACGGATCGGGGAAAACCACGCTTGCCAATTATCTGATGCAAGAACACCCGACGATCAGTCTGGGCCAATATCTGAATCCTGATGACATTGCCAAACATATCCATCTGGATCTACAAAGCCTGAACGCCTCCTGCACACCAGCTCAGGAGAATGATCAACGCAGCAGACTGGCGCAACAGATTGCGATGGGTCTGAGGGAAGACTGGGTTGATTGCGGGCGTCCGTTTACGTACGAATCCGTGATGAGTCATGCGGGTCACATTGAATTTGTCCGCAACGCCAGACAAAAAGGGTTTCGTACGTCTCTGTATTTCGTTTGTACGAACGCCGCCGATCTGAACGTGAGCCGGGTAGCGCAGCGAGTTGAAATGGGCGGGCATGATGTACCGGAAGATAAAATCCGGGGCCGCTATGCGCGATCACTCACAAACCTTCGGGACATGCTGACACACTGCGACCGCGCGTTTTTCTTTGATAATTCGCGCAAGCTGACTTTGTTGGGTGAGATGGATACTCAAACCCTGATTCTCGACGAGGCGGCTATTAACCGCGAACAGCCACGGTGGTTTCTGGAAGCTGTGTTGAGAAAGTGGGATTCGAGTCGAATTCGATTGGTTTAATGCCTGTGCAGAGGTATCTGCCCCTGATGCATGACAACGTTGATCTGACAGGTACCTCGGTCGAGACGGTATCTGTCCAGTAGCTACTTCAACTTGGTGGAGAGTCCTGATAGGCTCCTCTAGGCTAATTAAGGAGAATGAAATGCGCTACGTAACTCAAAGCTACACGGAAGCTGCGGTCCAGAAGTTCCGTGCAGAATCCAATGAAGACATTCAAACAAACATTTCCGATGTTGAGTACGCAGATCAAGCGGTCATTGACCGAGTGATGAGCAAGGTTGATGCCATTGACTTTACCCCTCATGGTTACAAGCTGCAGAGGGAGTATGGCTGGAGTGCGCCTAAGGTTAACTACACTATTCAGCTTTATAAAGAATGGCTTACTCTGCAAGTGCTGTACGAGAATCTGTCTTTTGCACCAAGTGAGTTAGTGGATGAGTTCTGGCACATCCATATTTTAGATACGCGTAAATACTATAACGATTGCGTGATGATCAAAGGAGAAATGATCCACCACTACCCGTATTTTGGGCTTACTGAGCAGGAAAATGAGGGGGTCCTTAAGGAGGGATTCAGCCTGACGAAGAAGCTCTATCTCCACCATTTCAATCACTGCCAGCTTGGTTTTGAGGGTGCATTGGCAGCTTCATGTGGTTGCCGTTCAGGTAACGGTAGCAGCTGCCGATAATGACTGTCATCCAATTGAGTTCCCAGATAAGAGAGCAGCTAGAGTCTCGTCTTTCTTTCGGCATCGGTGACGAAAAGTTCGGAGATATCTTTGCATCAGATTTGAACTTGGTACAGTTCATCGAGGATCTAAAGTTTATTCTAGACGAAGATCTTTATGTTCATATAAAGGGGCTCGGATTGGAGGGAGACAAAGCCAATACCCTTCTAGAGTTATTGGCCGAGCAGTTCGGTGTATATTATGGACAAGTAGAGAGCACCGATATAAAAGTTAAATGTAATTATACCGGTTGCTCTCGTCATAAGCTGGTGCTTCACAATGACGATGCGATAGACCTTAAAACCCAACCAAAAGTAGGCTTTATTCAGGTCGTTGAAGATGATCCTATACTTGAGGTCAGAAATGGCATTGTGAGGGCAAAAGATTTAGTTTACGTTCTGAAACATGAAGATCCTGAGCTTTTGTTGAGGCTTTTTGAAACGAAAATCCCAATGCTTTCTTTCGGGGTCAATTACGATGGTTCTGATAGACAAAAAATATTAGTTAACGAGCCAATTCTGAGTGAAAATGGCGGTCGCTATTTTTTTAGATTTGATTCTTATAGGAATAAATTCTTTTATAAATATAATCGTATTAGCCAAGAAGCTGAAGAGTCCAAGCTAATATATGATTTTTTACGATGGTGCAATGAAGTGAAGAAGGAAGTAACTTTGGCCAAGGGGGATATCCTGGTCCACAAAAACCAAGAAACTCTTCACGATCGAGGGGCATGTTCAATAGAGTATAGGGCTGATGGCAATCTTAGAACTCGAAAAATTATCGTCACCTTTGCGAGATAAGATTTGAATACGTCCGGCGTACCATCTTGTCTAAAAAACAATAGTAATTTCCCTTTTTGGGTCTCGATGCTTAGTGAGTCGAGATCTTTGTTTAATTTAGACGCCTTATCTTCTGTGCTCGATTTCGGCTGCGGCAATGGTGGGTTTTTAGGTTTAATAAATCATTATTCACCAGGGCTAGAATTGGTCGGAGCAGAGATTAGTAAAACTCTATTGGCGGAAGCAAGCTTTCAATACAAGAATTGTAAAAATATCTCATTCGTTGACTCTTCTGGGCTTAAGCAATACATTGCTGGATATTTTGATGTCGTGTACTCTCAAGAAGTAATTTATACCTTGCCTGATCTAAAAGTCCACGCAAATCAGATTTTTAATCTGCTGAAGCCGAGAGGATATTACCTATTGACTATAGGGTGCCATGTGGACAATCCAACATGGAATTATCGGAATTTAAGAATTGCTGAAACAGAAGCCTTCCCAGTGCACAACTATTCGATTGAGGATGTGTCTAGGGCCTTCTATAAGGCGGGATTTCGAGTGCTTTTAAAAAGGCTTCCTGTCACGTATCCGCTAAAATATGTTCCTGATGAGTCTGATCCTGAGTTCGAAAATTTAAATGATCTTATTATATCTAGTGAGCAATACAAATTTCTGTTTGTCTTTTTAAAGCCAGAGAAAGGTGTTAATAATGGGTGAGGATTACATTGAAATCTACGGCGCTTATGAGAATAATCTAAAAGATATTAGTGTAAAGATTCCGCCTAACTGTATAGTTACCATTAACGGAGTTAGTGGTTCTGGTAAATCAACGTTAGTTCGACGTGTAATATTTGAGGAGTACCTTCGGCAGCAAAGGTTGAGGGAAGAAAAAGATATCTTATTTAGTAATCTTGTTCGGCCAAAGTTTATATCCTTAAAAAACCCCTATCCTTCAGTTTTCGTTCCTCAAAAAGAGCCTAAAAAAAGTGAAATGTCAACAGTATCAACACTGACGGGTGTTGGGGATATAATTAAACAGTATTTTATAAAAAAAGGTTCAATTGTTTGCTTCAAATGTGGCTCTGAGGTAGATGACTGCGCGAGTATTGATACAACTAATGACTACTGTGCTGCCCTTGGAGCCGGAATTACTGTCCGTTATCAAATCGTTAAGAACGAAAGAGTGAGCGGAATTCAGCTTTCGAATAAGGCTAAGGTTTTTGGTTTTTATAAGTTTGAGGTTGAGGGCTTTAGATCATATAAGTCTTTAGTTGATTTGGAAAGTCTTGCTGGTGATCATAAGCGTTCTGTATGGGCAGTTTTTGATCCGTTGAATATAAAGGATTTCAAAGCGCTGGCACCTCAGAAAATATCTATTTGGAAGTCGCGTGAGTTGGTTTTAGATTTTTCCAAAGAGACACTATGCCCAAAATGCTTCGAGCCATATTTCAGAAAATCTGAATCATTATTTACGACAAGCAAGTTGAGCGAGTATAGTGGGGCTTGCGAGACTTGTGATGGGAAAGGTCAAACTAATGAGTTAAATTTGGCCTCTCTTGTTAATAACAAAGCTGTATCCGACGTTTTTTTGAATATTCCGCATAACGGAAGTGCCTACAAGTATTGTTATATTCAGGACTCAAAAATTTCCAGAATTGTAAAAAGTGGCGGTGGAGATTTATCCCTTAAGCTTCAAGAACAGCCTAGCTTGGTGCGAGAGAAAATTTTAGAATATATTTCACCATTACTGATAAAGCATCGCGCGAAGCCTGGTGTGTCAGAGCACATATATGGCTCTAAGTGTCTATCGTGCTCGGGTTCTGGGTTTAGTAGAAAGGCAAGATCGGTGTTTTTAAATGGATCAAGTATTGACCAATGCTTAAATGGAAATATATCAGATTTATGCCAAGTTATTGATGATGCAAAACTGAGATCCGTCTTAGACGCATTCAACAATCTTTCTTTGGCAGACATGAGCCTGGGCAGAAAGACTACAACCCTTAGCGGTGGTGAGCTTCAAAGACTAAAGTTAATAAAATATTTAACTGATGAGCTTTCTGGACAGCTAATTATTATAGACGAGCCATCCAAAGGGCTAAGTATATTAGACGTGGATCGTGTATTCAAGTTTTTGAGGGGGCTGGCTAGAGAGAACTCTGTAATTTTGGTCGATCATAGCCCGGACATCATTAATCGGTCGGATTATAGCCTGAGGTTGGGCCCTGGCGGCGGCGACTCTGGCGGAAACGTGATCGAGGAACGTGAAGAGCCGAAAACTTTTTTAAACAAAAAACCCAATAAGTTAGATGAGTTTATAAGAATTGATGGCATTACCTACGAGACAGTTAAAAACGAAAGCGTTAGTTTGCCTACGAAATCGGTTGTAACGATATGCGGAGTTTCCGGAAGTGGTAAGTCAAGCTTAGTGAAGGGAATCAGAGAAGTAGTATCTCGATCTAACGATTTATTTAATAAGTGTTCCTATTTTGATCAAGTAGAGGTTTTCTCTAACCGTCGCTCCTCTGTTGGGTCATATTTGGGTATATTTCCTAGATTGAGGGAGTTATTTGCTTCTTCGAAAACATCGTCTTTTTGGGGCCTTACCAAAGAAAATTTTTCAGCCAATACCAAATCTGGCTGGTGCCCCCGTTGTTTTGGCGTCGGTTCTATAAATGATGCCGTCAAGTGTCCATCTTGTTGTGGAAACAGATTGAATCCACTATCAGCAGCCGTAAGGTTTAATGAAAAGACCTTTGGCGAGTATACAAATCTTTCGGTAAAGGACTTAAAAAAGTCACCGCTCGAAGAAATCTTTGGGGAATGCTTCGAACTTTTGGAGAGATTAGGTCTTGATTACTTGAAGTTAAGTAGAAGTATTCCATCTCTAAGTGGTGGTGAGATGCAAAGACTTAAGCTTGTTAAGTTTATAGTAGATAATAATATCGACATTAAAGACTCCGAAAAACACTGTTTATTGATCTTAGATGAGCCGACCAGAGGTCTAAGTGGCGAAAATATTAGGTCTGCATTTGAATGTCTTTATGAGCTGGCACGCTTAAATAACACTGTAATTTTAATTGAGCATAGTGTAGAAATTATTTCTGCTTCAGATTATTGCGTTATGATGGGGCCTGGTAGTGGGGATGAAGGTGGCTCTGTCATGCTTCAGGGGCCACCTGAGGATGCTTTATCTTTAATGTTGAAGGGAGATCGTAAGATTGTAAATGGCCCTAGAACGGTGGAACAAATTCGTTCTTCGGTAATACCATTTTCAGACGAAGACAAACGCTTTCAGGCATTGAGGGATTTTTCCAAGAATTGGGATGTTTGTGTAGACAATGTTAATTTTGTTGTCGGCGGTAGAGAACGAATGCGTTCATTGTTAGAGAAATATGAGGTGTTTTATTTTAACCCTTTTGTTTCTAAGTTTATAGACTCTCCATTCCTGTCAATCTCGGGTAAAAAATCAATTTTGGAAGGCTTGAAACCAATATTTGATCATGAGGTTGTTTTATCCGGAAAAGTCGGCGATGTGAAATCACTCAAGGCGAACATGGATTTACGTGATGCTTGGAATCTGAAGATCAAGACTCACGATTTCAACCTCGCATATGAGATGGGTTTAGGCTGGATCTCTGTACTTCAGGATGATTCTTTTTTGGACTTTTCGACTCGTTACATAGATCCCAGTAAACGGGTTGTAGGCCACGATTTTCAGTCGATGGGAGAGGAACAATTCAACTTTTATTTTGGCTCATGTCAGTTATGTAACGGAAGTGGATTTCTTCCTGAATTTCCCAAGTTGCTATTGGATGCAACTTGGTGTGTAACCGATCCAAAGTTTTATGCGTCGCTCGATATTTTAATAAGTAATAAGAGGTTTCGCAACTATAAGGAATCACTTAAGCGATTTATTGATGAGGGTCTGATTGATGGATTAACGGAGTTTGGGAACTTTAGCGACGCCCAGAAAGTGAATTTTCTGTACGGAATTCCAGGTCATAGTTTTGTCAAAAAAAATGGGCGGCCAGACGCGTTAGAGGACCGGCTGGTGTGGAGGGGCTTGTTTTTTTATATCAAGAGTAATATTAATTATTTTGATGAGGGCCGGGCTTTCGAAGCGATTAGTTCTGTTGTTTATACCTCATGTTGTTCATGCAACGGAAGCAAATATAGTAGTTCTTTACATGGATTCAATGTGGAGGGAAATAGAATCTGGGAGTATGTGAGATGAGCATGTTCCTAATTTTGGGTGCTCCCGGTTCTGGTAAGTCTACCTATGTAGAAAAATATTTTGGAGAGCTTCCTGTTTTGTCTTGCGATGAAATACGTGAAAAACATTTCGGCTATAAAAGAACTTTCGAAATCCGTTGTAAGGTTCTTGAATTGCTTCTGGAAGAAATTGAAGAAATGTTTAAAAAAGGGGAAGTATTTGTCGTTGATACAACCTATTTTAATAATAGAGAAAGCCGCAGGATTTTAACCCGAAAGGTTCCGTCAAATAAAATAGATGTTGTTTTTATAGATAAAACTCTTGAAGAGTGTATTAACCAGAACTTGGATCGTCCACCCCATCGCAGGATTTCGGACGATATGATTGAATTTTTATTCGAAAGGATTGATAGACCTCTAGAGCAGGAGGCATTCCATTCAGTCACAAATATTACGTGATTTTTCTTCTATCAGTGATTCGGCTTTTCGAGGGTGTTCATAGTTCTGTATCAGCATAGTTGTCTGATAAAATTCTCACGTTAAAACCAAACAGTGGGCGGCCAAGAATATATCATGGCCCGTAACAGTGGATCTGAAACGGTGGACTTATGGAATGGCGATGCCAGCTTGCCCGATTTGACCGTTGATTCAGCGACTCTTGATCAATTACCAGATTGGGTGACGCTTTCAAAGTTCTGTATCAGCTATTTTCACAGATCCAGATACTCATCAATCCGGCCTTCAAAATGGATGCTCAGCTGCGACAGCGTGAGGTTCCAATTCTGTTCTCGGCGTGACTTCGTCGGGTGAGTCCATTTCTCGGAGGCCTTCAACATACCCGCGTAAAGCAATTTCAACAAGGAGTTCTCGTTGGCAAAGCCGCCTTTGGTTTTCGTCAGCTTGCGGAACTGGCGGTGCACAGCCTCCACCGCGTTGGTCGTGTAGA
>Ga0193956_1000858_pt1 | contig 12975 bp, 14 predicted proteins | sample BB_7_MG_FD_140358 | JGI IMG/M metagenome (GOLD analysis project Ga0193956, IMG submission 140358) | Microbial mat bacterial communities from the Broadkill River, Lewes, Delaware, United States - BB_7_MG | ecosystem: Environmental > Aquatic > Freshwater > River > Microbial mats | place: USA...
AATGGCGACCCCAGAATGATTCGAACATTCGTCTTCAGGAGGAAATCCTGACGTCCTTGGCCACTAGACGACGGGGTCATTAAGAGTTGAAATTATAATTTAGATTGTGTTTATATTTGCTTAAAATGGCTGTTTTATTAATATTTTCTACTTATTAAACATTATTTCATAATTTTTTGTCAAAGTCGTATCAAAAAACTTTGATTTATCAATAAGATTTTTATAAATTTTTTCATTATCTTTTTTAAAATAATTACATTCTAAAAAAGTAATCTCTTTTGAATTATATGCAACTATATCTATTTCAATATCTCTATTATTCCACCAAGAGCCAAACTTATTTGGTATAAAGTCTAATAAAGTTTGAGGATTAGTATTTATTTCATCTAAAAGATATTTTTTGTAAGCATCTTGAATTAATATCTTATCTATATCATCTTTTATAAATTGGTAAGTGTCAATCTCTTTATTTTGAAATGAATCAAAATTTGTGTAAATAAAAGCAAACCAAAACTTTAAAAAATTATCTTCTATTTCATATCTTCCAAACTTACTTTTTAAAGGATTTTCATTTATTGGAACTACTTTTTCTAAAATCATTAGTTCTACTAGTTTTTGCATATATCTAGTTAAATATGAAGATTTTAGATTTAAAAAATTTGCTATATCCCCTATTTTTCTATTGCCTAAAGAAATAGCATATAAGATAGAACTATAAGTCAAAATTTCACTTAAATCACTTTTTAAGATATTCATACCTTCATTAAAAAACATACTATCATATGCTAAGAAATTTTCTTTTAAATTTGTTTGAAAATTTTTATTTGTATCATAATACTTAAGATAAGAAGGATTTGTCCCAAATGTAGAATATACATAAAACCAATCTTTTTTATCTAGATTTGGCAATATATTATTAATAATCGTGTAATCTAGTGATTTTAATTTTATTATATTATCTGCTTTTTTATAAACAAAAATATCATTAGTTGAAGTTGAATAAAAACTTGATGTTATTAAAAATTGTATATTTTTATTTTTTAAATATTTGGTCCAGTAATTATTAAACTGTGATATAAAATCTTTTTCTATTTTTTGAAGATAGTTAATATTTTCAAGCACAATTACAATCTTACCTTCTATTTTCTGTTCTGATATATAAATAAATAATTGTTCTAAATTTTCTACTTTTAAATTATTATTCATTGTAAAAAAATTATCTATAGTCTCTTTTAATTTTTTTATTAATAAATCACTCATTGTTTCAAAACAACTTAGATATAAAGTTTCTTTGTTTTTTATATATTCATTTATAAAAGAAGTTTTACCAATCTTTTTTCTTCCAAAAATAAAATTAAATGATGAGTTTGGTTTTAAAAAGTCTGACTCTAATATTTCAAGTTCTTTTTGTCTGTAAAAAAACATTATTTTTTTCCTTTATATTGATCACATAAAGAAATTGTAAAATTATTTAACTTAATAAATTCTTATTTTAATTATGCAATAAAACATATAAATAAAATAATAATAATTTAAAATTACTATCTTATAGTATTTTTAGTAGTTTTTGTTATTTTAATAATTTTAGAAGCACTGGTTTCAAAAAAGTTATTTTTTGTAAAAACAAGTATATCTGAGTTTGAAAAAGCAAAGTTTTTTTCAAATTTTTGACCAGTTTTATTTGCTGAAGTAGAATACAATATATTAAACTTATGTATGAAATCATAAAAATTTGACTCTTTTGGAACAACTCTAAATGATAAGCCATTTGGATAAATAAATGTAGTTTTATTTGATTTTCTAACCATTCTTCTATATTTTTTTGGAATTCTTGTATTTTGATTCAATGTTCTAAAAGAATCTACTGTTTGAAGTATTTTCTGTGAAGTTGGTCTTTGTTTAACAAGTGAGAGCTTCTCATCATTTGATGATGAGAAACCTACAGTTGTATCAGTTTGGACTAGATAAACTAGTGAAGAGTTCATTTTAGTCGTTTAAAAATTCTTGAATAGATTTAGGAGTTGAAACATCTTCAGTTTTTAAAACTTTGATTGCTTCAGCTGCTGCAAGTCCAGCAGCAACTGTTGTAAAATATGGAACATTCATTTTTAGAACTGTTCTTCTAATTTCTTTACCATCATCTTTAGAAGTTTCTTTTGCTTCACTTGTATTAATAGCCATTGAAATATCACCATTTGTAAGTAAATCAGTAATATTTGGTCTACCTTCGCTAACTTTTAATACTTTTTCACAATCAATTCCAGCATCAATTATTGCTTTATGAGTTCCACCAGTTGCAACAACTGTGAATCCATTATCTGTTAAACTTTTTGCTAAAGAAGGAGCAAATTCTTTATCTAAATCACATAATGAAATAAATACTTTTCCATCTTTTGGAAGATTATTTTTAGCTGCACTTTGTGATTTAGCAAAAGCCATACCAAAGCTATCAGAAATACCCATAACTTCACCAGTTGATTTCATTTCAGGGCTTAATAATAAATCAGCTCCTGATAATTTATTAAATGGGAATACAGCTTCTTTAACAGCTACGTGTCCTTTTAATTTTGGTTTTAATACTCCATTATCTTCTTGTACAATATTTTTATCATATACAGCAAGTGCATCTCTTAAAGATTCACCCCACATAACTCTAGTTGCAACTTTTGCTAAAGGCATACCAGTTGCTTTTGATACAAATGGAACTGTTCTAGAAGCTCTAGGATTTACTTCAATTAAATAGATTTCACCTTTATGAATTGCATATTGAGTATTCATAAGACCTACAACACCAAGTCCTAAAGCCATATCTTTAGTTTTAGTTTCTAATTCTTTGATTAATTCATCGCTAATTGAAACAGGAGGTAATGAACAAGCTGAATCTCCTGAGTGAACACCAGCCTCTTCAATATGTTGCATAATTCCACCAATATATACTTCTTTACCATCACAAATACAATCAACATCAAGTTCAATTGCTCTATCAAGAAATTTATCAATTAATACTGGTGCATCATTTGAAACTGATACTGCTTCATCCATATATTGTTTTAATTCTTCAGTTGAATAAACTATTCTCATACCTCTTCCACCAAGAACAAATGAAGGTCTTACTAATACTGGATAACCAATCTTTTCAGCAATTTCAATGGCTTCTGTAACTTCAACAGCTGTACCATTATCAGGTTGTAATAAGCCTACTTTTTCAACAAATGTAGAGAATTTTTTTCTATCTTCAGCTAAATCAATAACTTCTGCTGTTGTTCCAATGATTTTTCCGCCAAAATCATGAATTGCATTTGCAAGTTTCAATGGAGTTTGTCCACCAAAGTGAACTATGATTCCATCTGGTTTTTCTGTTTCAATTACAGATCTAACGTGTTCGAAGTCAATCGGTTCAAAATATAAGATATCAGATGTATCATAATCTGTAGAAACTGTTTCAGGGTTACAGTTATACATGATAGTTTTGACACCCATTTCACTTAAAGCAAATGAAGCATGTACACAACAATAATCAAACTCAATACCTTGACCAATTCTATTTGGTCCACCACCAATAATCATAACTTTTTTGCTATCAGTATCGATTTGTCTTGTTGGTAAGTTTGGAGTAATATTTGTAGTTGAGTAAAGATAAGGAGTTAATGCTTTAAACTCAGCAGCACAAGTATCAACTTCGTTATATTCGAAGTTTACACCTAAAGCTTTTCTTGCTTGATAAACATCTTCTTCTTTTTTACCAATTAAATTAGCAATCATAACATCACTAAATCCATTAGTTTTAATCTTTCTCATAAATGTAGCATCAGTCAAAATAGATTCATTTATTGAAACTTCTAAGTCATGAATTTCTCTAAATTTAGTTAAGAACCATGGGTCAATTTTTGATAAATTAAAGATGTCTTCATTTGTAAGACCTCTTCTCATACCTTCCATTAGGTATAAAAGTCTTTTATCATTTGGTCTTCTAATTTCTTTTTTAATTAATTCTAAATCACCATCAATTCTATCAAAGCCTACAAGACCTGTTTCAAGTGAACAAAGTGCTTTTTGAATTGACTCATTAAATGTTCTACCCATAGACATAACTTCACCTACAGATTTCATAGATGTAGTTAATGTAGATTCAGCTTTAGGGAATTTTTCAAAAGTAAATCTTGGGATTTTTGTAACAACATAATCAATTACAGGTTCAAAAGAAGCCGTTGTACCTGTAATATCATTTTGGATTTCATCTAAAGTAAATCCAACTGCTAGAAGTGTTGCTACTTTAGCAATAGGATAACCAGTAGCCTTAGATGCAAGTGCTGATGATCTTGAAACTCTAGGATTCATTTCAATTACAATCATTCTTCCAGTGTTTGGACAAATTGAGAATTGTACATTTGAACCACCAGTATCAACTCCAATTTCTCTAAGAATTGCAAACGATGCATTTCTCATATCTTGGTATTCTTTATCTGTAAGTGTTAAAGCAGGAGCGATAGTAACAGAATCTCCTGTATGAACACCCATTGGGTCTAAGTTTTCAATAGAACATACGATAATACAGTTATCATTTTTGTCTCTGATAACTTCCATTTCATATTCTTTCCAACCTAGCATAGACTCCATAATTTCGATTTCATTAATAGGTGAAGCTTCAATACCAACTTCAGCTAATTTTTTAAATTCATCCATATTATAAGCAACACCACTTCCACCACCTGCTAGTGTAAACGATGCTCTAGAGATCACTGGGAAACCAATCTCTTTTGCAACTTTCATTGCTTCTTCAACGCTATATGCATTTGCACTTTTTGGTAAATCCATACCAATTTTAATCATAGCTTCGTTGAAAAGATGTCTATCTTCACCTTTTTTAATAGCATCAGGATGAGCACCTAAAAAATGAACACCATCTAACATACCTTTGTCATACATTGAAGTTGCAACATTTAGTGCTGTTTGTCCACCCATAGTTGGTAAAATAGCATCAATTTTTTCTTTTTCTATGATTTTAGCAACAACATCTTCTGTGATTGGTTCTATATAAGTTTTGTCAGCAAATTCTGGATCAGTCATGATCGTAGCTGGATTTGAATTAATTAAAACAACTCTATATCCTAGTTCTTTTAGTGTTTTAGTAGCTTGAGTACCAGAGTAATCAAACTCACACGCTTGACCAATAACAATTGGTCCAGAACCAATAAGTAAAATAGACTTTATATCTTCTCTTTTTGGCATAAAAAATTCCCCGTATTTATTTTATAAAATTTGGATAGTGTATCTAAAAAGGGCTTAAAATTGGGTTATGTAATTAATTGATTAGTTTAAGTTTTTTATAAAAAAACAAAGGTGTAAACTACCTTTGTTTTTATGCAGATGGAAGGTTAAATTTTTTAGTATTTAAAATACCCTCATTATCAAATGATAGATAATATAATATATCTTTTTTAACAGGAAGTCCAGTTAAATATCTAAGTGCTAAATTTGCTTGAAGTGAAGCTATATGCATAACTATAGGACAAGCAATTCCATTTGGTTTTCTATCATTTATTTGAAAAACAGCTTCATAAGAGGCTTTATCAAAAAAACAAACTTGACCATGAAACTCTTCAACACTTCCATAAATCCAAGGTTGATTTTTTTTCATACAGTATTCATTTATAGCTGCTCTTGTAGGAAGATTATCAGTTGCATCAATCAAAATATCAAACTCTAAATCCCTTTTAGCAAACTCTTCAAAACCTTCTGTATAAGCTGTAACTTTAGTAAATGGGCATCTTGATTCAACTAGTTCTTTTAAAACTTCAGCTTTGTACTTTCCATCATCACCAACTTTAAAACCTATTTGTCTATGGATATTATGAACACCAACTTCATCAAAATCAACAAAAGTAAACTCCCCTATTCCAGAAGCTCCAAGTGCGATAGCAAGAGAACATCCAAGTCCACCACTTCCTATGATAGCTACTTTTTTACCTTTTAAAGAGTCTTGAGTTTCTTGTCCCCATAATTTTATTTGTCTGTTAAAATATTCGTTAAATTCTTCTTGCATAAATTATTCCTTAGTATATTACTTTAGATTATTATTTTTATATCTTTTTATAATAATAGCAGATTTTCTTTAAACTATTATGACTATCACGAGTAATTTGGTATATAATATTCACTTTAATTAAGGACACAAATGAAACAAACTCTCTTTTTTATATTTTTATATTTTTTAAGCACAAATGCACTTGCAACTCAAAATGATTATGAAAAACTAAAACAAAATATTATAAGTAAATTTGAAAGTCTAAAAGCAAAACAATGGGGTGAAAATGTAAGTGGAGTTAAAACCCACTTTAATACAAAAGATAAAGTAATAGCTATAACTATGGATGCTTGTGGAAGCAGTCATGGAATGGGATATGACAAAGAATTAATATCCTTTTTACAAAAAGAAAAAGTTCCCGCAACACTTTTTATAAACGCAAGATGGATAGATAAAAATTTACAAGTATTTAAAAGTCTAGCTTCAAATCCTCTTTTTGAAATTGGAAATCACGGACTTTTACATAAACCTGCTTCTATAAATGGAAAATCAATATATGGATTAAAAGGTACATCAAACATATCAGAACTAGTAGATGAAATAGAACTAAATGCAAGAAAAATAAAAAACTTAACAGGAAAACGACCAAAATACTATAGAAGCGGAACAGCATATTATGATGAAGTTGCTGTAAAAGTATCAAAAGCTTTAAAACATGAAGTAATAGGATTCTCAATACTTGGAGATGCAGGAGCTACCTTTAACGCAACACAAGTTGAAAAAGCATTTTTAAAAGCAAAAAAAGGTGAGATTGTAATAGTTCATTTTAATCATCCACAATCTCAAACAAGAGATGGGATGAAAAAAGCAATTTTAAAACTAAAACAAAAAGGCTTTAGATTTGTTAAACTATCTGATTATGAGATGAAATAACTCTTTAAAAAAGATTTATTTACTCTTTATTTGCAGTTGTAAAGATAAGTTTAGCTTCGTCTAAAAGCTTTTGAGCTTCTTCTAACTCTTTAACACCATTTTTATAAATATCTATTGAGTCACTTAGTGTTATTTGTGGATTTGAAAGTTTTTCTAAAAGCTCTTTTGCCTTTGATACTTTCTCTTCAAAACTTATTTGATCTATTTGTTTAATATCGCTCATTATTTTCCTTTTAATATTTCTCGTACATGGTCTTCAAATTTTTCTACTTCGACTAAAAATGAGTCGTGTCCTGATTTGCTATCAACCATTTTGTAACTTACTTGATTTTCTTTTCCAAGTTTTATCATAATATCTCTTATTTCTTCCATCTCTTCTGGGAAAAACAGCATATCATCTGCAAAAGATATTAGATGTAAATTTGCTTGTACTTTATCAAATGAATCTTCTAATTTATCTTTATTTCTTCCTGCATCAAATATGTTCATCGTTTTACAAATATAAAGATATGAAAGGGGATCAAATATTTTTGGGAAACCATAAGCGTTGTATTCTAAGTATTTTTCAACTTCGAATCTTCCAAAAAGTTCATACAATCCATCTGTTGCTGAATAATCTCTACCAAATTTATTATTAAATAAAGTTGGACTTAAATATGCAATTAAACCAGCCATTCTACCTATTGCAAGGCCAGGAAGACCTAAAGCTTTAGTATCATCTTTTTTATAATTTCCATTTTTAAAAGCTGGGTCATGTCTTATTGACTCTATTGCAATTTTATTAAATGCAATTCCCCATGGTCTTGTATATGCAGTTGTTGCCATTGCTATTATAGTATCTGTAAAATTTGTTTGTTCTATGGCATAACAAAGTGCTTGCATTCCACCCATACTTCCACCAATAACAGCTTTAGCTTTTTTGATACCTAATTTATCATATAATTTCATTTGGGCTTTTACAATATCTGAGATTGTAAGAACTGGAAATTTTAATCTATACTCTTTTTTAGTAGCAGGATCTATACTCATAGGGTTAGTAGAACCAAAAGAGCTTCCAAGGTTATTTGAGCAAATTACAAAGTATTTCGTAGTATCTATTGCTTTACCATCTCCTATAAACTTGTCCCACCATCCAGGTTTCGCTTCATTTGCATATCTTCCAGCAGCGTGATGTGAACCAGCAAGTGCATGACAAATTACAATTACATTTGATTTATCTTCGTTTAATTCTCCATAAGTTTCATAGGCTATTTCAAAAGTTTCTAATACCCTTCCACTTTCAAGATATAATGATTCATCAAATTTTGCTATATTTGTCTCTATTTTCAAATTTTTTTCCAATCAAATTTATTAAATTAAGGTCGATATGTTATCCAAAGTATCATAAGACTAGGATTTATTGGGATATAAAATAATAAGATTAAGCTTTATATAACTCATCAAAATCTATTTTTATTAGCTCTTGCCATTTTGAGTCTGGGCCCCATTGTTCAAACATAGATAAATCAATATCATCAAATGGCGTTTTTAAAACATACTTATGATAAACATACATAAATGCACTTACCCTATAATTTAAAGCACAATGAACCCATACTTTATTTGCACCTAAAGCTTGAAGTGTGTTTACAAATAGTTTTAAATCACTAGCTTTTGGATTTTCAAAATTTACTGGAATATGAAAATATGCCATATTTAAATCTGTTACTACAATATCTTCATTTTCAATTGCATTTGAGGCATTATGTAAAGCAAGGTTAATAACAACCTCAAATCCCTCTTGTGCAATCTGCTTAAACTGTTCAGGAGTTGGTTGTCCTGAAGTTGAAATAAGTTCATTTATTTTTATGTAATTAAGAATATCACTCATTGATTTGCTCCTTTATTTTTTTTCATTTTAAGATTATCTTTCTTATTATAAGTTAATTTCTATATAATTCCTTTATGAAAAAGATATATATAGCAGGATTTGACGTATTTGAGCCAAACTCTATTCAAATAGGAAAAGAGTATGTAAGGCTTTGCGAAACTTATGGATTTAAAGGTCTTTATCCTTTAGATAATGTAGTAAATTTTAATCAAGAAAAAAATAAAATTGCCCAAGATATTTATAAAGCAAATGTAAATTTAATAAATCAATGTGATATTGTAATTGCAAATATAAATGCATTTAGAGGTAAAGAAGCAGATAGTGGAACTATTTGGGAATGCGGATACGCAAGTGCTTTAGGTAAAAAAGTTTATGGATATATGAATAAAAAGCAAACTTACCTAGATACATTTAAAAAAGATGAAATAAAAATTATTGATGATGTTGCAGTTGATTTAGAAAATAGAGTTATTGAAGATTTTGATTATCCAATAAACCTAATGATTGCTTGTAGTGTTGAAAATATAATATTTGGAAATTTTGAAGACTGTTTAAAGGAGATTATAAAATGAGCATAATTATGGCTAAAGGACAAAATGCAATAAAAGCTTATGAATTAGTAAGAGCTTTACAAAAAAGATTTGTAGATAAATTGGATTTACTAAGTTCAGAGTTGGGTGAAAATAAAAAATTTGAAGAAGTTAATTGGTTAAGAGATGATGGAATTCACGGTGGTGGAAGTAGATTTGAAGGAAGAGACAATATACTTTTTAACACAGCAAGTGTAAATGTCTCACAAGTTCATTATGATGAAGATGAAACAAAATCATTGCAAAGTGCAACTGCTATTTCAACAATCATTCATCCAAAAAATCCAAATGTTCCATCAATTCATATTCATATTTCTTTAACTTGTTTACGAGATGGTAACTCTTATTGGAGAGTTATGGCTGATCTAAATCCAAGTATAGAAAATAGTAATGATAAAGAAATTTTCAATAATAGTTTAAAAGAGTTATCAAAACAAAATTATGAAGAAGGAATAAAACAAGGAGATAAATACTTTTTTATTCCAGCTTTAAATAGACACAGAGGTATTTGTCATTTTTATTTAGAAAACTACAGAACGCCAGATGAACAAAGTGATTTTAGTTTTGCACAAAATTTTGGTGAAGGTATTATTGATACATATATAAATATCATTGAAAATGCTTTTAAAACAAGAACAACTTTTAGTGTACAAGATATTAAAAAACAACTAGATTATCATACTTTATATCTATTTCAAGTATTAACTCTAGATAGAGGAACAACATCTGGTCTTTTAATACATAATCAAAATGATGTAGGGATTATGGGTTCACTTCCTTCTTTTATAAATAGAGATTTATTAAAATCTTGGGAACAAAATGTACAAAAACCACAAGATGAACTTGTAAGTTCATTGGTTGAAGCAATAAGTAAGAACGGAATAATAGATGCACAAACAAAAGAGAAATTAGCATCAATCGTAAGAAGTCATTATAAAAAATATCCACAAGCCTTGAAATACCAAGCAAGTGGAAATACAATACCAAATACAGTAAACAATCACATAAAATAAGGTACAAAATGGCAGTTTTTGGAAAACTTAGTAATTTAAAATCACAAATAAAAAGTGAAGCATTTACACTTGCTTTTGAATATTTAGAGAATATTGGTAATGATTTTTTTAATATTAAAGAAAATGAGTGTAAAAAAGAGATGATAAGCGATGAGATATTTGTTTTAAAACAAGCATATTCTACAAAAAATAGAGAAGATTGTTTTTTTGAATCACATAAAAAATATATTGATATTCAGTATATGGTAAAAGGTGATGAAATAATGGATGTAGCGAATCTTGAAGATTTAAAAATCATAAAAGATTATGATGAAAAAACAGATTTTATAAAATATGAGAATAAATGTGATAATATCTCAACTTTAATTATAAGAGAAAAAGAACTAGCAATATTTTATCCGCAAGATGCACATCAACCTTGTATTAAAACTGAAAATTCAGAATTAATATACAAAGCAGTAATAAAAATACCTGTAAGTTTAGTATAAAATAAAAAGGAAATTATAATGAATAAAATCAAAGAATTAGAAGAACTTTTAAAAACTGATGTTTTGATTCAAGTAAATGAAGATATAAAAGATTTAGAAGAACAATTAGAAAAGAAAAAAAACAATAAAACTATTAAAGATGAATTAAAATATATGAAAGAAGTAAAAAAATATTTTGATGAAGTTTTAGTTGATATTGAAAAAAATTTATTGAAAGAAAATGATGCAATTGATATCTTAGAGGGTTTAGAAGATATGAGAGCAGATAATCAAGAGGTATAGGTATGTTTGAATTTGAAATTTTTGAAACAGTTAATATATTAGGATTACTACTAGGGCTTGCTTTTGGTATGGTCGCACAAAAAAAACAGTTTTGTTTCAGTGGTTCGATAAAAGATTATATTTTAACTAAATCTACAAAAAGAGCATCCTCTGTAATAATGGCAATGATAGTTGCAATAATTGCAACGTCAATCGTATCAACTCAATTTGAAATTGATTTAACAGATACTAGATACTATAAAGAAAATATAAACTACTTTGCAATAATTTTTGGTGGTATATTATTTGGTATAGGGATGATGATTGCTGATGGATGTAGTAACAGACATCTTATCAAGTTTGGTCAAGGTGATTCAAAATCTTTAATTACTATAATATTTATTGCAATATTTGCATTTGGAACAACAAAAGGTTTATTATCAGGAATTTTAAACCCATTTATAAATAATCCAACACTTATAGAATGGTCATCATACCTAGAAAACACAACTATGAATATGTATATAGTATTAGCTGTTTTAGTAGTTTTATTACTTGTTTTTACAAGAGGTTTAAAAAGAATCTTTACTTTAGTTGATGGATTTATTATAGGTCTTATTGTTGCTGCTGCTTGGTATATAACTGGATATATTGGTAGTGAAAGTATGGAGAGAATAATCGAAGCAAATGGAGTATCATTTGTTTATCCTACAGGAAAAAGTTTAGAGCTATTTATGTACTATCAAGTAAATGAATTTTCATTTGAAATAAGCTTACTTCTTGGTGTAATGTTAGGTGCATTTGCAATGTCATTTTTAAATAAACAGTACAGTTTTGGATGTACTTCAAACCAAAATATTAATAGAGTAAAATACAATATGATAGGTGGAGCACTTATGGGTATTGGTGGAATTTTATCTATTGGATGTACAGTTGGACAAGGTTTAACAGGACTTTCAACTCTTGCATTTGCTTCATTTGTAGCCATTTTTTCTATTTTTGTAAGTGCATATGTTACATCTATAATCTTAAATAAATATGACAAATTACCTATGTGTTTTATCTTTGAATGGAAAGATGATACACCACCTGATTATCAAATCTAAAATCAAATAGTTGGGTCAATCCCAGCTATTTTTAATAACACTTTTCTAATAAATTTTATCATTGAATATAGATATTTTTTAAATATATTTCTATTTATAACATAGGAATAAAACTTACCGTAGTAATTTTTCTTTTCACTCAAATTATCTAAAAATATTATTGCATCCGCACCTTGATATAACTTATTATCATCTAATTGAATAATAATTCCATCATTTATATCAAAGCCTTTAGTTCTAAAACTATATACAGAGTCTTTATATTCTCTAGCATTTAGTATATAAACATTATGTTCTTTTTTTAATTTGATAAATTGTGTGTATTTGTGACAAAAAGGACAATCTTTATCATAATATATTTTTATAGTCATAATATATTGTATCAAATAAAAGATGTATATATATTATATACGAATATTTATCCTTTATATTATATACTTCGACTATCAAATTAAAGGATTTTTTATTGAATTTAGATATGACAAAAGTATCAAATGTAATTTTATATATGTTACATAAAGAAGTTAAACACTTAAATGACAAGAAAGCATCAATTATGCTTTTTTTGATGGACTATAATCACAAAAAATTTTGTGGAGAAAAGATTTTTAATGACGAATATATAAAAAGTGCAAGAAACCCAGAACCTGTAGTTCTTAGTGAGTTATTTGATATTATTGCAAATAGTG
>Ga0193956_1000860_pt1 | contig 12958 bp, 11 predicted proteins | sample BB_7_MG_FD_140358 | JGI IMG/M metagenome (GOLD analysis project Ga0193956, IMG submission 140358) | Microbial mat bacterial communities from the Broadkill River, Lewes, Delaware, United States - BB_7_MG | ecosystem: Environmental > Aquatic > Freshwater > River > Microbial mats | place: USA...
GTATCGGCACCACTATTGGTTGATGCCGGTTGTAGCCATGTGATTATCGGCCACTCTGAGCGTCGCCAATACTTTGGTGAAACTGACAACTTTGTAAATGCCAAAACACACGCTGCAATTAACGCAGGGCTAACCGCCATTGTTTGCCTAGGTGAAACCCTCGAACAACGCGAGAGCGGTGAGATGTTCGACATCATCACCAATCAATTATCAGTTGCCCTCAACGAGATCATTGCAGAACAAACGGGCAAGCTGGTTATCGCTTATGAGCCTATTTGGGCGATTGGCACAGGTAAAACAGCAACGAGTGAGGAGGCCGCTGAAGTACATGCATTTATTCGCGGCTTACTCAGTGGCTTATTCAATCAAGAGATTGCCAGCGCTATCCGCATCATCTATGGTGGTAGCGTAAAACCGAGCAATATTGGCGAACTGATGGCTGAAGATGATATCGACGGTGCATTGGTTGGCGGAGCGAGTCTAAATGCAACGGACTTTATCTCGATAGTGAACTACCCTAAATCACTTAAAGTTGTGCAGAACTAATATCACCACATAAAACAGAAATCAGTTCTTGGCAATTCTGATAATCCTATGCTATGTTTCAGCGCTGTCAAATATTACTAACAGCAATAAATCATTCATTGGACTGCAACTTTGATCATACAGATCAAAGAAAATTAGGAGAAACCGCAACAAATGGTTACTTTTCTACTTACTCTACACATTATTGTTTGCATTGCTCTAATCGTCATCGTGCTGCTTCAAGCTGGCAAAGGCGCTGATGCAGGTGCTTCATTCGGCGGCGGCGCAAGTCAAACAGTATTTGGCGCTTCTGGTGGTCGTAGCTTTATGAGCAAACTGACAACAAGCGCAGCATTTATTTTTATGCTTACCAGCCTATCTCTTACCTATTTTTACGGTAAGCCAGGTTCTGACAGCCTCATGCCTGACCAAGTTCAAGCAGTACAAACTCAAGAGCAAGCCCCAGCTCCTGCTGCTGCTAAATAAAAGCGAAATTAACGTCAATTCTCTATTGACATGTAGCGCTTCAATACGTATAACTGCATTTCGTTAATGCCGAAGTGGTGGAACTGGTAGACACGCACGCTTGAGGGGCGTGTGACTTAACCGTCGTGCGAGTTCGATTCTCGCCTTCGGCACCAAACGAAAACAGCATAGGCAATATGCCTACAAAAAAGCCCTTGTTCTTCAAGGGCTTTTTTGCGTTTATGGCTGTTGGTTGCAACATGCATAGTTTTATAGGGTCACTATGAGATCAGGGCCTGCAATAATGTGACAAGAGAACACGAGCCTTATACTGATAACAAGCGATTGCACATCCAAACACCACAGCCACAACCAAGCCCTCCCCTATTCGTTTAGGGACTCAATGCTCATCCATGCATGACAAACCGACTAAATAAATAATATATTAGCGATATTATTCAGTTGGAACTGAATCTAGCGCTACCAGCAACGTCTTGATCTCATCAGCAGGCATTGGCTTGTAAAAATAAAAACCTTGAATTAGATCACATTGGTTGTCTTTCAAAAAATTGAGCTGTTCAACAGTTTCAACACCCTCAGCTATTGTCTCCATACCAAGGCTTCGAGCAATACCAATTATACTGGTAGCAACAGCGTCAGCACTCGCATCCAGGGTCACATCATCAATGAAGGATCGATCAATTTTCAGATAATCTAAAGGTAGACGACGTAAATAATTCAATGAAGAATATCCTGTACCGAAATCATCAACGGCAAGACGTATTCCCAATTTTTTCAATTCATTCATAATTCGAATCGAAGATAGCGGGTTATTCATAATCATGCTCTCGGTCAACTCAAACTCGAACCATTTGGTATCGACTTGATACGTTTTAAGCAGGGTCTCGACTTGTGAGGCAAGATCCAGTGATTGAAACTGCACGGCAGAAAGATTTACTGCGACTGGCACCATATATACGTTATCTTTTTGCCAGTTATTAATTTGCCGACAAACAGTCTCTACAACCCAAAGGCCTATTTCGAGAATCAGACCTGACTGCTCAGCAATCGGTATAAATAAGGCTGGTGAAATCATCCCTTTATGAGGATGAATCCAACGCAATAATGCCTCGAGACCGACAATGCGTTCGCTATCCGGTTCCACTTTCGGTTGATAATAAACCTGAAGCTCTTTGTTGGCGATAGCCTGTCGTAGCTCCGCTTCGATCTCTAACGATTCGATAAGAACATCATCCATACATGGTTCAAATACACATGTTTTTGCGCTTCCCTCTTTCGCTTTATACATAGCAACATCTGCATAGCGCAATAATTGTGCTGATGTCATTCCATGATCCGGATAACTACTAATCCCCGCACTAACACTTATAGACAGTTGACGCTCTTTGACGTCAAACGGAACCGACAGAGCACTATGAATGCTTTCAACGACATCAAGAGCCTTCTTTCGACTATCGATCTCATCAAGGAGGACAACAAACTCATCTCCACCAAAGCGTACGACAGTACCTAACTCACAGATTGTTGATTCAAGGCGTTCTGCAATTTTTTGCAAAAGGAGATCACCACTGTCATGCCCCATGGTATCGTTTATAATTTTAAAGCGATCAACATCCAGTAAGATCAAATAAACCTCAGAATGGAGACGTTTAGCTTTCAAAATTGACTGTTCAAGACGATCACCTAACAACAAACGATTAGCTAACCCCGTCAAACTATCGTGGGTCGCTAAAAACTCAAACTGCAGGGCATTCTTTTTTTCTTCGGTAATATCTTCGCCAATAACCAAGTAGTGTGTGATCTTTTTTTCAAGATCATAAACAGGTGAAAGTGTTGTCCGTTCCCAAAAAAGTTCTCCTGACTTCGATCTAATCTGTCGCTCCTCTAACCACGGTTCAGACGTTCGATGTCGACCGTCTACATCTTGAAAAATTTCGATTTTATTTTCTATGTATTTTGAAATGGGATTTTCAATATTGCAGCACTCTTCAAGAGTATACCCCGTCCGATCCTCAAAACATTGGTTCACATAAACCGGTTGACCAGTAAGTGAGAGCATAACAACGCAGATAGGACTTTGATCAATCGCTTGCTTCAACCGATTCGACTGTTGTTCATATTCGATACGTTCAGTAACGTCTATAAACAATCCATACATGTAGCGAATACCCTCTAAAGTGATAAAGCTCGCCTGAACTTCAACATCCTTGATTTCACCGTCCTTGGTGATTAGTTGAGTTCGCTTAATATCTCCACTTTCCCCGTCACGATGTTCAGTAAAAGATGGGCTATACGGCATTTCATTTTCGAGGTCTACAGGGTGGAGGATTTTCTGTGATTGCCCAATCAGCTCATGGGAGTCACGGTCAACCATTTTTGCCAGATATCTGTTACAGTCAACAAGCGTTCCAGAGTCGAGCTCCGCAATCGCAAATCCAACCATGGACTCATCAAACAGAAGTCGATATTTTGCCTCAGACAAAGCAATTTTCTTCTGAACTTCATCCTCGCGCTTCAAACGGCGCTGTATAACAAATCGCAAAATCATCAACAGTATTGATCCGAGGATCCACAATACAGTCAGATGCAATAAGTTGCTCAACTGCAGCTCTTTTTGCGCTAGGTTATAGGGAGTAAGCGGTATAGAGACGCTAATACCACCACGCACATCACCTAATTCATAGCCTTGATGGCTATGACACTTTAAACAAGGTGACTCAGTGTACATTGGACGCATCAGCCTTAAATAGCTTTCACCATCAATATCTCCAACTGAGACACATTCCGTTTGATTTTGTTCCATTTGCATCAGGCAAACACGCTCCCACGAATCGGGAGCATTTTCAGGACGTAAGGGATTTAAGCTGGTAATATGGCCTTGAGCTCCATACTGCTGAGCACTAAGTTCATGAACCTGACGTGTCATGTAGGCGGGATTAACGAGTGTGAGGTGCAGCCCCTCTTTGGTGACAATATTATTATGTGGCACATGGTCAAGGTAAGAGCTTGGTTTTGTATAATCACTAGCAATAACATAAACACCACCTTGTCTAGCAACCCAACGACGATAAACAAGGTCTTTGTTAAAGCTCCCCGCAGCTTCTGCCGCAGCTAATTTCAAAACGAGCTGTTGTTGGTCTTTATATTCTGACCAACCAATAAAAATAACTACCCCCGTCCACAAAACAAAAAGACCCAACCACAGACCTTTTACAGATGTTGTTTGTGTCATATCAAGCCTCGTCATGAAGGGTATAGATTCATAAATCTACGATTTGAATAAAAAGCTTACCATAGATTAGATTGTTTCTCATAGTATATTGCCATAATTTACAACGGCTAGAATTAAATTATAATTACAATTTCCCTATTAATATAAACAACATACAACTTTCACAATGTATTTACACAGCCAAAAACTAAGCCGTATATTCGAAAAAAACAATTCAGTAACACCTTCTTTCGTTTCTATCTACAGCAAAGATTTAGAACACTTGAAGCATTAACTTCTAGGTCAAAAATACGGTTAATGTCGCTATAAAATTCTAAATATAAATTGACCCAATCGCTCTGTTATTCCCTTATGAAATTTTATATAAATAAAGTAAGCAACTATCGACACGCTCAACGATGTACTTTATACTAATACTAATTAAGTTTAGTGCAAGAGTTTGGAGGTGTTATGTCAAATGAACCCACAACTCAACAACGACAAATCTGGTTGATATTTTTCTTCCTTGGCGTTGTTATGCTCAACTTTCCTTTTTTGCAAATTTTCAACCGCATTGAAACCTTTTTAGGTATTCCCATACTAGTTATCTATCTGTTCTTCGGCTGGCCAATTTCTATTGCTGTGATTTTCATTTTCACCCGTACTATTGAAGATGATGAGTTTGATAGTAATTCGGAGGCCGACTGATGTCCTTGCAACATATAAGCATTACTACTATTCTCTATTTTGCTGTGCTCTTTTCCTTTGGGTTTTATGCATTAAGAAGAAAAAAATCTGGCCGGAGCATTGTCTCCAACCCACACGTTTACTCTTTAACACTAGCAATATACTGTTCATCATGGACCTATTACGGCAGCGTTGGACGAGCAGCAACGACAGGGTTAGATTTTCTAACAATCTACCTCGGCCCTACCTTAATCTGTTTTTCTTGGTGGTTTTTACTGCGCAAAATTATCATCATCAGCAAGAAACAAAATATTGTCAGTATTGCTGACTTTATTTCGAGTCGTTATGGAAAATCTACCTACTTAGGCAGCATTGTAACGATATTTGCTGTTCTGGGAATTGTTCCCTATATTGCACTACAACTAAAAGCCATTGCTTACTCATTTAATATGATTGCTGGCTTACCAGAAAAAAGTGCCTCATCGCTTCAATCGATTGTCCCTTTCGGCCCACAATTTATTGATACAACATTTATTGTCGCCCTATTGTTTGCTATTTTTTGTATCCTGTTTGGTGCTATGCGCCTTGACAGTACTGAGCAGCACGAGGGCCTCATGGCAGTTGTCGCCCTAGAATCAATTGTCAAACTAGTTGCATTTATTTCTGTAGGTATCTTTGTCACCTATGGATTGTTTGATGGTTTCACTGACATATTCAATCAGTTTTCCCTTCTTCACTCTGACAAAAAGAACCTATTGCTCATTCCATCAGAATGCGGCAGTGGTGCTCGTTGGTTTTCGATGACCTTTATGTCAATGATGGCTATCATGTTTTTGCCACGTCAATTTCATGTCATGGTGATCGAAAATTCTGACCATCACCACATACGCACGGCAATGTGGGCATTTCCAGCGTATTTATTTTTATTGAATTTGTTTGTTTTACCGATTGCCTTGGGTGGAATTATTACTTTTCAAGGCGACACCTCTCTTGCTGATTACTACGTCCTAAGCCTCCCTCTTGCGGCTGATCAGCAAATACTTGCTGTCACTGTATTCATTGGCGGCTTATCTGCAGCTGCGGGTATGGTCATGCTTGAATCAATTGCATCAGCAACCATGGTTCTTAATAATTTGGTTATGCCGATTATATTGCGTTGCAATATCAAAATGGCAGATATTTCAGGGCTACTGCTCAACATTAAACGCTTCGCTATTGTTTCGATTATCTACCTAGGATACTTCTATTATCGCACTCTGGGCGAATCAGCAGCGCTGATCAACATCGGCCTCATCTCTTTTATGGCTGCCACTCAGTTTGCACCAGCCTTACTAGGCGGTCTTTATTGGAAACGGGCAACGCACCGTGGTGCCGCTGTTGGTCTCATATTGGGTTTTATTCTATGGTTTTACACTCTGATTCTACCCTCATTTGTTGATTCAGGCTGGTTGTCCGCAAGTATACTTAGTGATGGCCCCTTCGGCATTGAGAGCCTTCGCCCTACTGAACTTTTCCACTTAAACACTTTAGATATCTGGTCACACTCATTATTCTGGACTCTATTATTCAATATCGGCTCTTTTATTGCGATCTCCATCATGACAACACCCTCAAAAAGTGAAGAAGAACAGGCGTTGAGGTTCGTGGAAGTATCAACATGGAAACCATCAACACAAAACAGAACTCGTATCAGTAAAGCACCGACCATTATGGAGTTTGTCGACCTAATGACAAAATTCATTGGTGAAAAACAAGCCAACACAGCTATCGCCACCTACTTGGGAAACCGTGAAATTGATGAAAAAGGCAGTCTTTCTGAGTTCGAAATTCCCAACTTGAAACGTTTTACTGAAAAAACACTCGCCGCATCGGTTGGTGCGGCGGCAGCACGGATCATCATCGAGAACTACCTTTCAGCTCGTGGCAGTAAAATGGAGGATATTTTCAATATCTTTGGCACGGTGAGCTTAAGTCGTGATGCCAGTCGTGAGCAGCTTACGGTTTTGTATGAAGCGGCGCACACCATATCGAGCGGTTCAGACCTAGATTCTATTTTCGACAACATTCTTGATCTTTTGTATCGACAATTCCGTTTTGATTTATGTGCCATTAGAATTTACAACGATCAAGAAAACACTCTCGATGTAAGAAACTTTAGGGGAATTGATACCGACTTTTTATCCCATGCGAACCGTGAGATTAATGAGGAAACCTGCATCGGCTCAACCTATATTCATAACAAGGTAGTGCTAGCGAACGATTCAGACTGCGTGGACAAGCCTGTTTCAATGGAGATCATCCGTAAAGAGGGAATTAAGTCATTTGCTCACGCACCTATAACGGTAGAGGGCCAACCAATAGGTGTTCTTTCATCGTACTCACGTTATGCGAAGGGGATCTATACCGACGAGTTTATCGAACTGTATAAGAACCTTGCTGCCCAAATCGGTATTGCATGGCGTAATGCCAACCAAACAACTCAACTCATTGAAGCGAGTGAGCAAGAAAAAGAGTTACGCATCGCTGAGTCGATTCAGCTGGGATTACTCCCTGATAAAATGCCTGAATTAGCACAACATGACATTGCTGCCATTTGTGTCCCAGCAAAACAAATAGGCGGTGATTACTACGATTTCATCATTCAGCCATCATTGCTTGATATTGTTATTGCCGATGTATCGGGCCACAACATCGGCGCAGCATTATTAATGGCTGAAGCTCGCACCTTTATTCAAGCTCGAGCCCGTCAACTGCCCTCAGCAACAGCAATTCTTGATGCCTTAAATCGTTTCCTTTATGACGATCTAAGTAAGGCAGAGTTGTTTATTACAATGTTCTATCTACAATATGACTTTGCTAACCATAAAATCACTTACGCAAATGCGGGGCACAATCAACCACTTATCTTACGTTGCAACGAAAGAAACTTTGAAGAATTAGACACAGAAGGACTTATACTGGGCATCAAAACCGACGTAACCTTCGAGGAAAGACACTGCGCCCTTAACCCTGGTGACATTTTAGTTATGTACACCGATGGAATCGTTGAAGCTGAAAACAATAACGAAGAGATGTTTGGTATTGATCAGTTAAAAAATGCTATTCTTGATAATGCAGATCGAAGTGCTCAAGAGATTATAGACCAGACTATGAGTTTGGCTCGAATGTATCAGGGGCGACGTCATTTCAATGATGATGTAACGATGGTAGTTTTAAAAATTGATGAATAAAATCTGATTTAATTTAATTCGATAAGGAGAATATACATGCAAGTCACAATGGAAGAACATGGACAAATTGTTACATTAAAAATTGAAGAAGAACGTCTTGATGCCCACAACAGTAACGAATTAAAGGTTCAGCTTCTCAATCTATTCGAAGAGGGCAAAGTGAAAATCGTTATTGACCTTGCGCAAGTGCGGTTTATCGATTCTTCGGGATTAGGAGCACTCGTTTCTGGTTATAAAAATGCGAGCTCACGCGAAGGTGTTTTGAAATTGTGCGGTCTACAAACACAAGTGAAATCGATGTTTGAACTGACACGATTACACCGTGTATTCGAAATTTTCCCAAATTCAGAAGATGCTCAAGCAAGCTATTAGTCATTATCCTTAGTTTGATACGATCACGTGGAAATGTAGTCCAATTTAAAAGCGGACAACAGGAGATTAGGTCATGAAAAATCAACTTGAGATGGATATTAAAGTTCCTAATCAGACCCAATACCTTGGCCTAATAGGAAAAATTGGTGAAGATATTGCCTACACGCTAAAGAACTTTAAAGACAATCGAGATGAACTTGCTTATCATATTAACCTTGTTTTAACTGAAGCAATGGCCAATGCAATTAAACATGCAAACCAAAATGATCCGAATAAGGAAGTTCATATCTCCATAAATGTTTCACAAAATAATTTATGTATCAAGGTATACGATCAAGGACAGGGGTTTGATATCCGCGAAGTGAATATTGTTGAACCAGACCCAACCAAAGACCATGGCCGGGGTGTTTTTTTGATTCACACCCTGATGGACAGTGTCAGCTATACAAAGTGTGAACATGGCCACGTACTCGAAATGAATAAATCGTTTGAAAGTAGCATTGAAAACTAAAAAGTTTAATCAAACTCAGAGGTTTAATAATTTCAACAATCCCCTATGATTATCTATCCGTACACCACCGTCCCATTGATATGAAACAAACTGACACCCTGAAAGACAAGCTGCCTGTTTATCATATTCGGAATCACCAACAAAAAGAACTTCAGCGGTTGACTGCCCAAAACGCTTTGCTGCTTCAAGCAAAATATCAGGATTAGGCTTAGGCCGCTCAACATCAAGATGTGTTAGTACATGAGTAAAATAATGATTGAGTTTAAAATACTCGAGGATGTTCACCATACTTGAACCTCGGTTGGTTGCAATCCCTAAAGGGTAATGCTCAACTAACGCGTCAAGAACCTCCAATAATCCGGGTTCAATCGATAATTGAGGAATAAACTGGCAATAATTAATACTTGAAGCATAAGCTATCGCTTCATCGACTCGCTCAGCTCCTAACAAAAATTCAAAAACCTGCGGGCTGGACGCAGTATGGCACACCCTAACCCGCTCCGTTTGCTCCAACGTTACCGCTGGAACACCAAAATAAGTAAAAATTTGATTATAAAAAGTAAGATTGGCCTGCTGGCTATCAAACATCACCCCGTCACAATCAAACACTATGGCTTTTACTGGTGCGATCACACTGACCTCTTTCGATTCAAAACAACAGCTCCTACAATTCCGATCACCAACATAGGCAAAGACAACATCTGCCCCATGGTTACTCCAGTCGATAGAATACCAAGGTGGGCATCAGGTTGACGGAAAAACTCGATGATAAAGCGAAACAACGCGTAACAGCAGATAAACGAGAAAAACACCGTCCATGGTTTAAACCGCTGACGATTAATCAGTAATAAAATAACCATCAAAATAGGTCCTTCAAGCAGCGCCTCATACAATTGACTTGGATGGCGTGGATAAGGACCCGCACCTGGGAAAACCATCGCCCATGGCACATCAGAGACCCTACCCCACAATTCACCATTAATAAAATTGCCAATACGTCCAAAAAACAAACCACAACATGATGAGATAACTAGAATATCAGCTATCTTTCCCATTGGCAGTTGACGTTTACGGCAAAAGAATGAGGCAGCAATGATCACCCCAAGGAGTCCACCATGGAAGCTCATTCCACCTTGCCAGACATAAAACACCTCAACGGGGTGGTGCCAATAGTGGTCAAAATTATAAAATAAGGTGTAACCGACACGACCACCTAAGACGACGCCTAAGACGCAAGAAAAAAGCAAGTCAGCTACGGTATCAGAATTGATGGACAACTCACTCTTTTTGGTTAATTGCAAAATCAACACATAGGCACAGATAAAACCAAACAAGTACATCAGTCCATACCATCGGACAGCTAATGGACCAACCTGAAAGGCTATGGAATCAATTTGCGGATAAGACAACATGGTCAGGACATCCTAAGTGAGAGAGTAACTTGACAAAATCATCAGGTAATGAAGCTTTAAATTGTACCTTTTTCTTTGTTACAGGGTGCTGACAATCTAGCGTCCAAGAGTGGAGCATGGTTCGAGTTACTTCTGAAGCAATTAAAGACTCATCGTAGCCATAGCGTACATCACCAACTAAAGGGTGACCCGTTTCTGAAAAATGGACACGAATCTGATGCATACGACCAGTTGGTATATCAACTTCAACTAAAGCGGAATTGTCAAACTGATGCAAAGTCCGGTAACGTGTTACGGCAACCTTACCGCCCTTTTCAACTGTTTTCATCTTGTTCGTTGCCCGGTTTTTAGCAAGTGATGAGGTAAACTCTCCCTGATCAGGGTCTAGGACACCGGAAACTAAAGCAAGGTATTTCTTAGTCGCTAGCCTCTGTGTAAACATTTCAGTCAGCGTCTTATGAGCATTTTTGTGAATAGAAAAGATCATCACTCCCGAGGTGTCACGATCCAAACGCTGAACCATACCCAAGGTCGGCTTCAAATGCAGCCTAAAAGGATCTTGCAATCTCAAGGTCAACGCCTCGTACAAAGTACCCTTATAGCGTGCTGGTGTCGGCTGTGATTCAATTTGAGAAGGCTTATTGATAACAATGATATAGCTGTCTTGATAGATAATATCTTTATCGTTTAAGCGAAATGGTGATAAATCAAAACCATCAATAAATATTTCAATCTTGTCACCGCGGTTAACCGCTAAACTACATTTACGCACACGTCGACCATTGAGGTGCACACCACCAATATCAATATATTTACGTGTTAAGGTTCGAGACAATTCAGAACATTGATCGGAGATAGCTTGATCAATACGCGCAGATGAAGCTGAAACAGTTAAACGGATCACTTTATTCTTTGATTTTAACTTAACCATCGACTCTCTATCATAAAAAAAGGCCCCATTCTGGTATGAGGCCTTCCTAAAATATAACGCAAAAGTAATTAGCTCAACACATGCTTATCGACAACAAAACAGGTAAAAACACCTGAATAAACGGGTTTATCATCAACTTTAACCATGCATTCGACCGAATATTTTTTACCTTTTTGCTCAACAACTATCGCTGTAGCGATAGGTTCATCACCCACCTTAACGGGGGCAATAAAACGAGATTCAGCAGCACCTAAGACGACGGTGGGTTCGTTTACGGCAAGCATCGCAGCATAATCAGCTAAGCCGAAGATAAATCCGCCATGTACCAAGCCAAAATCATCAGCGACCATCGCAGGCAAAGTAACGAGCTTAACCATTGACTGTCCCTGCTCTAGTTGTTGTATTTCACCTACAAGTTCGGCAGATATATCTAGGTGTGTATTAGAACTAAGACTCATAACGCCCCCTAACAGATATCAACACGCTCGCGTAGCTCTTTTCCTGTCTTGAAAAATGGGGTTTTCTTAGATGGAATATCAATCAAATTTCCACTTTTAGGATTCCGCGCTTGACGAGCTTCTCGCTCACGAATCGAAAAAGACCCAAAACCACGAATTTCAACACGATCACCACGAACCAATGCATTACTGATACTGTCGAAAATTGTATTTACAATAAGTTCGGATTCTTTTTTGTTAAGTTGTGAATCCTCATCCATTAATTTTTCAATCAACTGACTCTTCGTCATATCTACACCTTTAGTGTGTTGGTGACCACTTTACCTGTAACCCAGAAGCTTGATTTGACATCAAGTGCTGTTCAACTTTGGAAAGTGTCGTTCCAACAAAATAATCAATTAAACTAACCGATGGCTCTTCGGGGTAAACAACGTTAGGTTCACCTTTAATACCACCTTGGCGTGCCGCCTCAGCAATAGCAATCCGTAATCCACCCAAATCATCGACCAAACCTAACTGCAATGCTTGCTTACCTGTAAAGATTCGACCATCTGCAAAAAGACGAACTTCATCTTCAGGAATCTTACGTCCTTCACTCACAGCTGTAACAAATTGCGAGTGCACATCATCGATCAAGCCTTGCAAAAGTGTTTGCTCTTCAACGGTCATGTCACGAACAGATGAACCAATATCCTTATGTACGCCACTTTTAACCACCTGCGTTTTAAGACCAATTTTATCCATCAAATCTAAAACATTGGTAAATTCCATGATGACACCAATACTACCAGTAATGGTACCAGGGTTGGCATAAATTTTATTGGCCGGGGCAGAAACATAGTAACCACCGGATGCTGCAACAGAACCCATTGAAACAATAATAGGTTTATCTCTAGTGATACGATCAACTTCTTCACAAATTTCTTGAGATGGTCCAACAGCACCACCTGGCGAGTCAACGCGAAGAACAATAGCTTTAATTGACTTATCTTGAGCAAAGTCAACAAGTTGCTCAATTATTATTTTAGAATCCATGATAGCGCCGCGAATTTCAACGACTGCAACGTTATCTCCCCGCGAAAAGGTTGAATGACTGGAATTCATAAATCCGGGGAACTTCATCATTGCGGCAAAC
>Ga0193956_1000861_pt1 | contig 12923 bp, 15 predicted proteins | sample BB_7_MG_FD_140358 | JGI IMG/M metagenome (GOLD analysis project Ga0193956, IMG submission 140358) | Microbial mat bacterial communities from the Broadkill River, Lewes, Delaware, United States - BB_7_MG | ecosystem: Environmental > Aquatic > Freshwater > River > Microbial mats | place: USA...
AACTTCCTCTTCCTAAACAAATAGATACAACAGCAATACTTGAAGCTATTGTTCCACATAAAGATGTTGATGGTTTTCATCCGTACAATGTTGGACGTGTTGTAGCTGGTCTTGATGGTTTTATCCCTGCAACTCCATATGGAGTAATGGAACTTTTAAAAGAGTATAAGATCGATCCAAAAGGGAAAAATGTATGTGTAGTAGGAGCTTCAAATATTGTAGGTAAACCTATGGCTACATTGATGTTAAATGCAAATGCAACTGTAGATATTTGTCATATATATACAGATAATTTAAAAGAACATACACTAAAAGCTGATATTATTTGTGTTGGTGTTGGTGTAGTAAATTTAATAACAGAAGATATGGTAAAAGATGGTGCTGTAATAGTAGATATTGGAGTAAGTCGTCTAGAGAGTGGAAAACTTGTAGGTGATGTAGACTTTGAAAATGTAGCACCAAAATGTTCATATATTACACCAAGTCCAGGGGGAGTTGGTCCTATGACAATTGCAATGCTTCTTAAAAATACAGTAAAATCTGCAACAAATAGAAAATAAGAATTAAGAAAGATATAATTAATGGATAAATTAAAAAAACTCTACGATTGGAGCAGTAGCTGGACTGGTACAATAGTGATAGTTCTAGGTACAATATTTTTTGTAGCACAAGCATTTGTAATTCCAAGTGGGAGTATGAAAAACTCTTTACTTGTAGGAGATATGCTTTTTGTTAAAAAATTTGTATATGGTATCCCTACACCTAGACTTCCTTGGTTGGAAATTCAAGTACTACCTGACTTTAAAGGAAATGGTCACATCATTGAAGGTGATAGACCAGAACGTGGAGATATTGTAGTTTTTAGATATCCTCACAATGAAAAAATACATTATGTTAAAAGATGTGTTGCAAAAGGTGGAGATATAGTTGCGCTTCATGATAAAAACTTATTGTTACATCCTAAAGAGGGAAATGAATTTGTTAAGAAAAACTACAAAGGTTATGATATAGTAACTATCAAAGATAAACTTTTTGTAGTAAATCCATACAGAAAAGAACATCCAGGTATTCATAATGATGCAAGTGTAGTTGATACAGATTTACAACCAGCACAATTATTTAGTATGATGCCAACAGTTGTCCCTGAAGATGAATTTTTTATGATGGGTGACAACAGAGACCATAGTAACGATAGTAGATTTTGGGGAACAGTTCCTTATAAATTTATAGTAGGAACACCTTGGTTTATATACTTCTCATGGGATGAAGATAAAAAGATCAGATGGGATAGAGTATTTAAATCACCTGAGCAATTAGAAAAAACAAAATACATCAAAAATACAAACGACTTAAAACATCAACAAGGAATATACTAATGACATATTATATAGGTGCAGATCACGCAGGAATTGATATCAAAGCATACGTAAAAGAGCTTTTTGAAAAAAGAGGTCACAAAGTTGAAGACTTAGGACCTTTTACAAAAGATAGAGTTGATTATCCAGACTTTGCATCAAAAGTTTGTCAAGCTGTTTTAAAAAACGAAGATAGCAAAGGTATTTTAATTTGTGGAAGTGGTATAGGTATGTCTATGGCTGCAAATAAATTTGATGGTATTAGAGCTGCTTTATGTCACAATGAATACTCAGCAACTATGGCAAGACAGCACAACGATGCAAATGTACTTTGTCTTGGAGAAAGAGTTAGTGGATATGGTATGATTGAAGCTATAGTTGACGCTTGGAATGAGAACTCATTTGAAGGTGGTCGACACGAAGGAAGAGTTCAAAAGATAGATAATCTATCTAAAATGGGAAGTTGTAGAGTATAAATCACTATCTAAAAGGATATAAAAATGACAAGAACACCACCTCCATCTGATTGGGTTGTTTATGCCGTTGTACTAGGAACTGTAGCAGCTATGTTACTAGGTAAATATTTAATGGGAAGAGGAGATAAAGATGAAGTTATCTCCTCAAATAAAACAAACAACACTAAAGAATCTTAAATGATAAATCCAAAAATAATCGACTATATTTTTAGTTCTGCATCAATACAAAGATGGAATGACTATCCAAGAATGGTTGATTTGGTTGAGCTTGATAAACAAGCTCATAAATTTATCATCGCTTATTTCATAGCAAAACTTGAAGATGATATAAACTACACACATCTAATCGAAGCTGGTATTTTTGAATTTCTTAGACGAATTGTAGTTACTGATATAAGACCTGATGTATTTAGAAAAGCCTTACAAAAAAAAGGCAAAGAGATAAATCAATGGGTACTCAACAAACTCGAAAGCTCTTTATCTGAAATAGATGATGGGATATTTTTACAAAAGTTCAAAGAATATTTAGATGATAAGAACATGTACAAAAAAGAGAGATTTATACTCAAAGCGGCCTCTTACCTTGCAACAAAGTGGGAATTTGGAATCGTATATCAAACAAGTGCTTTTTTAAGTGATATAGACGATGTAAAAAAAGAGGTTGATGCTGAGATAGAAGACTACTATGAACTTATAGGTGTTAGAAAAATTGCACTCAACAAAAAATTAGCCAAAATTGTTGACTTGAGTGGTCGACTTAGATTTCAAAAAAGATGGGCACAAACACCTAGAATACCAGAAACCTCAGTACTTGGTCATATGTTAACAGTTGCAGTTTTTGGTTACTTCTATTCTGTCAAAATAAATGCTTGTAATAAACGACTAGAAAACAACTTTTTTACAGCACTCTTTCATGATTTGCCAGAAGCATTGACAAGAGACATTATAAGCCCTGTAAAATATAGTGTAGATGAATTAGCCCAAATTATTGCACAATTTGAAGTGAGCCAAATAGAAGACAAAATTATGCCTTATATTCCAGTAGATTTAAAGCAAGAATTTTCATATATATTAGGTCTTGATGAGAATAATTATAAAGATGAATTTGAGAACAAAATCATAAAAGATGGCAAAATTACTATAGTTGAAGATATGCAACGATATAACCTTGATCGATACAATGCAATAGATGGCAAGGCTTTGAAGCAATGTGATAAGTTATCGGCATTTATAGAGGCTAGTTTATCTATCTCTCATGGAATCAAGTCTAAAGAGTTAGTAAATGGGAAAAAACAGATTTTAGAGGGCTTAACTACAGTACAAGATATAAACTTCAAAGAGATTGCAAATCGCATAGATGAAGAGTTTTGTACTACAGGAATAACACAAACAAGAATGGAGCTTTGAAGATGGAGATACTTTTATTTGTTTTAATTCTAATGAGTCTTGTAGCTTACTTATTATTTAAATTAAATTACAAGAAAACAAAAAAACCAACTATTAAAAAACATGAAATTATAGAACAATATAAAAATGAATTGAGAAATATTTTAACAATTCATAAAAATAATAAAGAGAAACAACTTCATGAAAAAAAACAATTCTTGCAAAAATGCAATAGTGAATTATCAAGAAATATCTTTTTTACCCAGGCAGAATCAAAACAAATCATACAACAGTTAGCGCAACTTTAAATGAATAATAAACAAATTTACTTTATAACAGCAACAAATACGGATGTAGGCAAAAGTTATGCATCGGAGGTATTTTTAAAAAAACTTGCAAAAAATGGGAAAAAAGTAGGATATTTAAAACCAATAGAAACAGGAGTAGTAGACAATCCTCTTGATGGTACGAAACTATTAACTATCACAAAAGAATTAAATCCAGATTTTAAACTAACAATGAAAGATACTGTGCCTTATCAGTTCAAACTTCCTGCCGCTCCATTTGTATCTGCAAAAGTAGAAAATGTAAATATAGATATAAACCATATTATAAGTAAAATACACAATGCTTTGAAATATTGTGATAGTTTAGTAGTTGAAGGAGCAGGAGGTTTATTTGTTCCTATAAAAAAAGAGTATTTTATCATCAATCTTATTGAAGATATCTCTAAAGAATTTAACACAAAAACTATCTTGATAGTCCCTAGCAACCTAGGGAGTATAAATGACACCCTACTTTCTCAAAATGCTTTAGAAAATAGAAAAATTGTTTATGATTGGTATATAAATCTTTATAAAGATAAAGAGTGTTTTGAAGATGTTACGATGCCATTTTATAAAGAGTATTTTAAAAAAATTAATTTTTTATAAAATAACTCTTTACACCCTTAGCAATTCCGTTTGCTACAAGTTTTTGGTATCTTTTTGTTGCTATTCTTCTTCCTTCTTGAGGATGAGAGATATATCCAACTTCAATCAAAACAGATGGCATCTGAGCACCTACAAGAACCCAAAATGGACCTTCTCTTACTCCACCATCTCGTATAGTATTTTTTCCATACTTATTTCGTAAGATATATAACATATTTCTTTGTATATCTATAGCCATTTTATTTGATGCAGTAATTTTTGCTTGATTTAGTACAGTTAAAAATGAACTCTTACTTGACCAACCCATTTTTCCCATATCACCTTTATTTTCTTTAGCGGCAACTCTTTTTGCTCTTGAACTTCTTGCTGGTGATAAAAAGTAAGTTTCTAAACCATGAGCCTTTCTAGCTCTTGATTTTCTAGCAGCATTTGCGTGAACCGATATAAACATATCAGCATGCTTTTTATTTGCATATTTTGTTCTATTTGAGAGTTTTACAAACTTATCTCTAGAACGTGTTAAATAAACACTAAATCCATCTTTTTCTAATGCATTCTTTAAATACTTACTAATACCAAGAACAACATTCTTTTCATAATTTCTTCCACGACCAACAGCACCTGAATCTGTTCCACCATGACCAGCATCAATAACAATAGTTTTTTTAGATGGATAAAAAATATCACTTGGCAATAGTTTAACTTTTTTCTTAGCCTTACTTTTTGAATATCTTTTTGTCTTTTTTACAGAAGCTTTTAAATTATCAAGAACTTTTATTATAATTTGATTTTTATTTATGATATAAATAGTTTTTAAATTTTTTCTATTAGTAAATGATATCTTTAAAATATTCTTTTTGTATTGACTTACAATAATTCTATCTACACCAAATATAGATAATTTTGTTGGTTTAGCATCTTTAAAATTACCTCTAATATAAAAATCATCATAATATTTTCTTTTATCTTTTTTTTCAACAAATTCAAGATATGAACTATTTATATTTTTATCAAACTTTATTATAACTGTATTTTTATCCTGTTTTACTGTTTTTATAGAATAATGTTTTTTCAACTTTGGTTTGACTTTAAAGAGGTCTTTTAGTGAGTATTTCTGTTTTTGAGTTTTTTGTGGTTTTATATAAGTAACTTTTTTAGGAATCACCTTTTTTACTGGTTTTTTTAGTACAGATTTTGTTTTAACGATATTTTTTTTAACGATAGTAGTATTATCGATACGATTTAACTCTCTTTGATACTTTATAGTATCAATATCAAGTTTATCACCGTATCTTATTAATTTTTTTAGATGTTCTATCTCTTTAGCTTTATTATTAGTCATAATAGCATTAAGATAAAGTTTTTTTGTTACATTAAATTTATTTTGTATATATTTACTTGGTGCGGCATAACTATACTGCAATAGTAAAAAAGTAATTAAAAAAAATTTAATCAATATTTTCAAACCTATTCGCCGTTAGTTAATTTGTCCATCAATTCTTTTACACTAATTAATTTATCTAATTTATATCCATTTGTCCCTGTAAAAAACAGTCCTGTTTCTTTGTCACCAGCATATGCAGCACTTAATCTATCTGCGATACAATATCCAACTGCCTTAGCTTCAACACCTTGTTTACAAGGAGCTACACAGTTACTAATACAAGCAACTCTTGGAGCAGTTCCCTCTTCTATTATATTTTGAAGATTTGTTCTTACACCACGAGCTGGTAAACCAACTGGTGATTTAAACAACTCGATATCTTCCTCTTTAGATCCTAGTAAAATACTCTTAAATTCTTCACTTGCATCACACTCATGAGTTCCAATAAATCTTGTAGCCATTTGCACACCAGAACAACCTAAATCTAAAAATTTTTCTATATCTTTTTTATCCCAGATTCCACCAGCAGCAATAATAGGTATATCACCCCATTCTTTAGCCTCTTCAATAACTGGAGATATTATATTTTCTAACTGATATTCTTCTTGAGAACATTGTTCGTATGTAAAACCTTGGTGTCCACCACTTAAAGGTCCCTCTACTATTACTGCATCTGGAACTTTGTTGTATTTTTTCCATTTTTTACAAATAAGTTTTAATGCTCGTGCAGAACTTACAATTGGAATTAGTGCAACATCAGGATATTTTTCTGTAAACTGAGGCATATTTGTTGGAAGCCCAGCACCAGTGATAATAATATCAACACCTGCTTCACATGCATCCTCAACTATTCTTCCGTAGTCATTTGAAGCATATAATACATTACAAGCTAAAGGTGCATCTCCACATATAGCTCTTGAATTTTTAATTATTTCAAATAAAGCGTCTCTTGAATAAAAGTTTGTTTCACTATAAGGTTTATTTTGAATATTTTTTAAAGAAAACTCTTTATTTTGATAATAACCAGTTCCAACAGAACTAACTACTCCTAAACCACCTTCTTTAGATACATTACCAGCTAATCTATCCCAACTAATACCAACACCCATTCCACCTTGAACGATTGGTTTTTTTATTGTATATTTTCCTATTTTAAATGGATTCATTGTATATTCCTTATATATTTTTATCACTAAATTATAAATTATTATTTTTAAAGCACATATTTTATCTAAATATGCTTTAAAAGACAGGATTTAAAAGAGTATTTTAAAATCCAAAATGAAAAAATTCTTTAGGCTCTTTTGCTTGAAACTCATATCCAAATATTCTCGTTACTTTACTATGAAGCATAACTCTTTGAACTTGATTTGATGCTTTTCCGTATTGTAAATCACCAATAATTGGTATACCTACTGATTGTAAATGAACTCTGATTTGATGAGTTCTTCCATTTTCGATCAAAATTTTAACTTTACTCTTATTTCCCTCAATCATATATGGCATTACTGTAGTTTTTGCAGGTCGTCCATTTTTTTCATCAACTCTACTTCGAGCAGTTTTACCTTTGATTGTAGATATTGGAGTATCAATAACAAGATCTTCAACAATCTTTCCATCAACTACAGCTACATACTCTTTATAAACATTATTGTTTTTAAACTCTTTAATAGCTTTTTTTCTGAAATCTTCATTTTTAGCCAACATCATTACACCACTAGTTTCTTTATCAAGTCTATTTAATAAGATTGCTTGTGGATATAAAGATTCAACCTCTTGTGCATTTAAAAATGCTGGCTTATCTACAACTAAAATATCTTCATCTTCAAATATTACTCTAGCAGTTGCTATTTTTTTAACTTTGAAAATCGTACTATCTTTTAATTCACCTCGTGCGATTACAAGTTTTTTTCCTTCAACTGAAACTACACCTTTATCAATTAACTCTTTTGCTTTTCCATTTGAGATACCCTCTTGAGCTGCTAAAAGTTTATATGCTTTTTCCATTTTTTACCCTTTTGTATTACATTTAGTATTAATTTATATTATTTATATACTGTATTATTGGTTCAACACTACCTGCTTGACCAAGTGTTGATTTTTTTAGATTTTTTATATTATCTAAATACTCTTTTAATTTATCATTATTTATCAAGTAATAATTATTTACACATTCAAAAAGTGATTTTTGATTAAAAATTGTTTTTCCACTTATAACAACTGTGTTGAAAAATGCAGGTTCGATTGGATTATGACCACCTGCTGTGTCAATAAATCCTCCACCTAAAATTACAACATCACTAATATTATAAATATTATTCAACTCACCCATCATATCAACAAGCACTACATCACTATCAAAATTTTGCTGACAAGAATATCGATGAAATGTTATATCACTATTTATATATCTTTTTTCAATTAAGTTATATACTTCATCAAATCTTTCTGGATGTCGTGGAACTAATATCAGCTTTCCTTGTTCTTTACTCCAAGCATCTAAAACTATTTGCTCTTCACCTGTATGAGTGCTACCTGCTGTTATTATAGTGCATTTAGGTTTTTCTAACTCTTTAGATATTTTAGGTAAACTTGCTAACTTAATATTTCCAATCACTTCTACATTTGAAGCACCAAGCTCAATTAATCTTTCTTTGTCTATCTGGCTTTGTGCAAAAACTTTATCTATATATCTAAATATACGTTTATAAAAAAAACTATACTTTTTATAAGAACTGTATGACTTATCATTGATTCTGGCATTTATTAAAACTGTTTTTGTTCCATTTTGAAATGCAGTTAAAAATAACATATACCAAAGTTCTGCTTCCATAACCAATAATACTTTTTGTTTTTTTATCCAAAATGGCAAAAAAATTTCAAAAGGTAAATATCTCACATTCTTACACATAGAAGTACCTTTTTGGAAACCTGTATTTGTAATCACAGATAGATTGATATCTTCAATATCAAGTTTATCAAATATTGGTTTTAAAGCTTGAGTTTCACCCATAGAACAACTATGAAACCAGATTCCATTTTTATCAAATTTTGAATTATTTTTTAAAAAGAATTTTGCAGGAATTGCTTGGGCATACTTTGTGTTACGTGATTTTAAAAGTAGATATGGAATAGCTAAGATATATAAAATAAGAGCTAGTAAATAATAAATAACTTTAAATATCATTTATTACTCACTATTTGAAATATTATTCTGATGGCTCTTCGTCTTTGTAGATGATTCTTCCACAATGTTGACAAGTCATAATTTCATCAGAAAGTGTAAACTCTGAATAAAATCTATTGCTTAACTTCATGTGACATCCATAACATGCTTGTTTTTTCACTGGAACTACAGCACTTTCATTTGCCCATCTTTTAATTTTTTCATAAAATGCTAAAACTTTAGAATCAACTTTAGAAACTAAAATAGATTTTTCTTCATAGACTTTATTTCTAGAATCTTCAAGGCTTTTTACACTTGTATCAATAGCTTCTTTTAGTTCTTTTACAGATTCTTCTTCTTCTGCTAATTGTACTTTGATTTCATCAAGTTCTTTAGTTTTAGATGTTGCTAAAGTATCAAGTCTTACAATCTCTTCATTTGCAAAGTTAACTTGCTCTTTTGCAATCTCTTCTTCTAATTGTAAAGCTTTTACTTCTTTTTCATTTTTTGCTAATTTATGCTTACCAGCAATCTCTTCTAATTTATCAGATAATTCTTTTAAGTGTATATCATTTTTGATTCTTTTATTTTTTGCATCATCAATAACAACATAAAGCTTATTTTCATCTGCTGTAAGTTTGTCAACAACTTGTGTAAATACTTTAAGTTTCTCTTCCTCTTTTTTGATTCTTGGATCAAAATTCACAATCTCTTTATCAAATTTTGATAACTTAACTAACTGTTCTAAATGTTTATTCAATTCATTTCCTTCTATTTATATTCAAATGGATTACGTATTTCTACTATTATAGCTTTTTTATCATTAGTTTTCAAATAGTTTTCAATTAAACCATTTAATAGCGATGTAAAATGTATCTCACTTTCATAATGACCTATATCAAAAAGTGTAATTTTTCTTGCTATTGCATCCATTGCTTCATGGTATTTTATATCGCCAGTCAAAAAACAATCTGCTTTTACATACGGCAATAAACTCATACCAGAACCTGTTGTCAAAGCAATTGTTTTGATATGTTTATGAGACTTAACTGTTTTTATAATTTTTATATCGAGTTTTTCTTTTATAATATTTTTCAATTTTTTAAAACTCATATCAATATCAGCAGTAATAACAAAATCATCAACTTTTTTAAAATCAAATCCTAAAATCTCTCTTCCAACATACAAATTGAGATGACTTTTATCTATATTTGTATGCATAGAGATAAGAGCAATATCTTTTTTTATAAGTTGTTTTAGTATTTTAGTAGAATAATTGTCATCATTTATTTTTTTTAAGGGAGAAAAAATAAGAGGATGATGAGTTATGATCAAACTATTTGATTTGATTTGTTTTACTGTATCTAAATCTAAATCTAAAGATATATATACATTTTTAACTTTATCTTCAAAACTACCCACTATTAGACCACTGTTATCCCATTTTTCTTGAAGCTCAAAAGGAGAAATTGTATCTAAGTAATTATATATGTCTTTTATTTTCATATTTTGTTCCTTGATGATATGTATTTGTTTTGATGTGTTTATAAATAAAGATTTCAATCAAATCCAATGAGTTTGGATTTGATTTTTGATATGATTAAATTCTACTTAATCTTTCTGGTTCTTGTTCTTTATACATTGAAGCACAACCTAAAGATAATTCTCTAACTTTTAAGATGTAGTTTTGACGACTAGTTACACTTATTGCTTTTCTAGCATCAAGAGTATTAAAAGCATGAGAAGCTATCATACATTGATCGTAAGCTGGAAGAGGTAAACCTTTTTCTAAACATACTTTACACTCTTCAAATGCTTCATCAAAATGTCTAAAAAGCATATCTGTATTTGCAACTTCAAAGTTATATTTACTAAATTGAATTTCACTTTCAAGATGTATATCTTTGTATGTAGTAACACCATGTTCGTTTTCATTCCAAACGATATCAAAGATATTATCTACACCTTGAAGATACATAGCAAGTCTTTCTGTACCGTAAGTAATCTCAACAGCAACTGGATCACATGATATTCCACCAACTTGTTGAAAGTATGTAAATTGAGTTACTTCCATTCCATCAAGCCAAACTTCCCATCCTAAACCCCAAGCACCTAGAGTTGGTGACTCCCAGTTATCTTCAACAAACCGAATATCATGTTTAGATAAATCTAAACCTAAGTACTCTAAAGATTTTAAATACAAATCTTGAATATTATCAGGACTTGGTTTGATCAGGGCTTGAAATTGATAATAAGAACCCAATCGATTTGGATTTTCACCATATCTACCATCTGTAGGTCGACGGCTTGGAGCAACATATGCTACAGACCAAGGTTTACTATCAAGACTTCTTAATAGTGTTGCAGGATGAAAAGTACCTGCACCCGCTGGAATATCGTAAGGCTGTAATATATTACAACCTTGATCAGCCCAAAACTGTTGTAGTTTTAAAAGTAATTGTGAAAATGTAACCATGATTATAAAAGTACTTCTATCTCTTTAGAATCATTTTCAACTTTTTTCTCTTTTACAATTCTATCTTCTTTTAATTTTACAGCCAATTCTTTATCTGTAATTGCTAAAATTTGCATTGCTAAGTAAGCACTATTTGTAGCACCTGCTTTTCCTAAAGCAACAGTAGCAACTGGCATACCAGCTGGCATTTGAACTGTAGAAAGCATAGCATCCATACCATCCATAGCACCACCTTTCATAGGAACACCAATAATTGGTTTAGTAGTTCCAGCAGCTAAAGCACCTGCTAAGTGTGCGGCCATACCTGCAGCTGCAATAAATACTTTTGCACCTTTTTCTTCTGCATTTTTTATATATGTTTTAGTTCTCTCTGGTGATCTATGTGCTGAAGATATAATTAACTCATAGTTTACATTAAACATCTCTAAGGTATCTGCACAACTTTTCATAATCTCATAATCTGACTTACTTCCCATTATAATAGAAACAAAATCCATCTTTTATCCTCTTTTATCTAAATTTAAAATAGTCACGATTATAACAAAAAAATGCTTAACAAAATATTTTCTTTAACTTAACTTAAAAATTGATACAAGTCAAAACTTTTTAAGTAAAAAAACAATATACTTCTAGGATTTTAAATCTAATACAAGGAAGAATTATGTCTAACGAAACAAATAGACGAGATTTTCTTGGTATGTCGTTTGCAGCTGTTGCTGCAGTTGGGGGAGCTTCAGCGCTTGTTGGTATGAAACAAGCTTGGGATCCACTTCCATCTGTACTAGCAGCAGGATTTACTAAGGTAGATCTTGCAAATATAGGACTTGAACCAGGAAAACCACAAACATTTGAGTGGAGAGGAAAGCCAATCTTTGTTCTTGAAAAAACAGCAGATATGGAAAAATTTGATGGAGATTTAGTAATAGGTGATAAGAGATATACTATTGCAATAGGTCTTTGTACACATCTTGGATGTATTCCAGCATGGAAAGAAAGTGTTTGGAAATGTGCATGTCACGGGGGAGAGTTTAACTCAAACGGTCAGCAAACATTTGGACCACCACCAAAACCACTTGTAACACCACCATTTAGTCTTGAGGGAACTGTTCTTACTTTAGGTAACGAAGGTGAACAATCAAAAGCTATGATGGCTGCAAGAGCGTAAGGAGTAATCAATGGCATTAATTAACGAATCATTTTTCAGCGCTGAAGGTCTAGAAAAAAGACTTGCAGGTAAAAAATTCTGGAAAACTATGATGACAGAATATTGGATTCCAAAAGATATTAACTTCTTATGGGCTATGGGTGTAGTATTAGCTACAACATTTATGATACTAATCGTTAGTGGAATTTTCCTAATGATGTATTACAAACCAGATACTGCTTTAGCATTTGATAGTGTAAACTATACAATTATGCAAGAAGTTGCTTATGGTTGGCTATTCAGACATATGCATGGAGTTGCGGCTTCTGTTATATTCTTAATTATTTATATTCATATGTTCACTGGTATTTACTATGGTTCATATAAAAAAGGTAGAGAGATGATCTGGATCTCTGGTATGTTATTATTTGTAACATTCAGTGCTGCTGGTTTCTCTGGGTATATGTTACCATGGGGACAAATGTCTTACTGGGCAGCTGCCGTTATTACTAACCTTTTTGCTGGTGGTTCTTTAGAAGCATGGGGACTTGTTGAATGGATTAGAGGTGGATTTGCTGTTAATGATGCAACACTTACTAGATTC